>Ga0307510_10000712_pt1 | contig 34092 bp, 40 predicted proteins | sample 12_EM_MG_FD_207224 | JGI IMG/M metagenome (GOLD analysis project Ga0307510, IMG submission 207224) | Populus trichocarpa ectomycorrhiza microbial communities from riparian zone in the Pacific Northwest, United States - 12_EM | ecosystem: Host-associated > Plants > Roots > Unclassified | place... | reverse complement strand
ACGCCGGCTGATCGCGCAACTCTGACTGGAACTGGAACTGACTGCCGAAAAAGGACACGCATCATACCGTGCACACTTGTACGTAATCTATATCACGTGCCTATGACTAACACACCCTGCTGTACTGCTGTGAACCGAATTACTGCACTTTACAGTACTGAGCCCATAGAAAACGAGTATCGAAGTCATCTATCAGTCATCACCACCATGCATAATCTTCCGCGAAGCAACGATCCGTTTCGCGAGAGCAGTCAAGTTCGCATCGGCCACCACGACGTCCGGGGCATACTCGACGCCAAATACTGCCCGCACCACCCGCGCGATCCGAGCCGCCTGACGTTCAGACCAAAACCGGAAGTCATCCGGGTCCCCGCCATCGCTCGCACCATCCACGCCCACTCCGTTTCCATCTCTCGCGCAAGCAGTGGAACTGGGAATCAGTGATGGGTCGCCATCGAGACAAAGGGGAACAACGTGTGCCAGTGTCGCTCGAACGGATTCAAAGTCGACTTTCTCTGGGCGGTCCACTGGAACATTGACACACAATTAGCCCACGAAATATGGCAGGGGAGACAAACGCACCGGCTATTTCGATAGGTCCTTCGAGAGCGAGCACGTTGTATTTTTCGTCGTGGTGGTACCGCATCTCATACAGTCCGACCATCCATGGCAACTTGTCTCCCTTGAACACGACGGTACCACACTCCTCATCATTTGCACCCGAGCCTGCTCCATCTGCCGGAACTTTCGCCGGGCTGCTTTCGCCAATAGGGGAATCACCATCCCACTCTTCGGCGTGAACAGGCACCCACATCCCTAATGATGACGTCCGCGTCACGAGAGACGACTGGTTCGCACCAACACGGTACAACCCGAGCCAGTCCCTCCGCGAATGGTGCCGTGGCACCCGCCACTCGACAGTAATCTGCTCACCGAGGTGAAAACGCAGAGCCTTATCCGGGCGGCGGGAGACAACACGAATCTTGTATCTGTCCGTAGCATATGCAGATAAGTTGTCTGCCACGCGCCTACACCATCGATGGCCCTCGTCAACGCCCTACGTTCGATTACAGTACGGTAAGTTACTCACGAGATGACAAGTTTCTCGCGCGACTGCTGAAGGAGAGTTTTAGTTTCCTGTACGACCCCAGATATCTTTGGCCGAGCTGCGCACGAATTAGTGTTCGTAAGAGGGTGCACACTGGGGACGATGAGAACGACATACACTTGTTCAGAAGCTCTTCCAACGCCTCTGCAGTATCGTCATACACCTTCTCGAACGTGCCGCGTACTTCCTGTACGACGCGCTTAATCTCCGGTGCACGACGCCCTGCATGCTTCTCGAGTAGCCGCGCATTACGACGCGCGACCTTTTTCACCACTTTCGTGAATCCCGCGTCCTTCCGTAGGCTATCTCCGTACAACTTCCGCATGTGAGGCCTACATGAACATATGAGGTCGGGGGAAGGGCAGGAAGGGAGACAACATACTGTTCAACATAACGCAGGAACCACAAGTAGGCTATGTGTCTCACGCCAGCGAGGATATAGACAAGCTTGCTCCCACTAATGAGCGCCATTCCGAAGAAGGCAGCGCCGGCGGTGATCTCCGGGTCGTTCAGATATCTAGTATGGTGTTAGGGCAGGCGCGAGACTGATAAGAAAGGTGTATTACCGGTAGATGCCGGAGTAGTCGAGCGAGGAAGGGTACTCATCCATGAAGAAGTCCCCGTAGAACCAGCCTGAAAGGCCACATGTTAGACCGTAATGAGTAGGGGGCTAGATAGATATGGGTATGAATTACTAACCAAATGCTCCCAAGACCTCGTACGACTCCCTCGTTACCCACATATGGAAGGCGATCAATACCTACGGTCCACCAATAAGGATATTGATGTAGCGAATACGGAGATGATAAACTTGCCGTCCCCATTATGTGTCGCAGCAATTCATTACCCGTGATCCAGGCCGGTGGAAACTCGTACGTCTTCCACACCAGCCCAAAGCAAGACACTGACCTCTCTATCAGGTCATCGTTAAAGCAGCAACAAATAGGGCACACAGACCATAACTCATGCACATGCTCAGATTGTACACCGCTTTCCAGCTAGAGAATGCTTCTCTTATCGCACCACGGCTCATGTCTCCTGCTGGGTAGTGATAGTGCTTTAAGAAGTGCCGAACGAGGAATTTGCGTGTGCTCTGTGCACGTAGGACGAGACCGAGACAAAGCGTGTGGAAGATAGTCCAGATAAGTGCATGCCCAAAGTGCAGCCCCGCGCTCGTGAGTAGATGCATGGGGAGGACTGCGGTCAATAATGGATATGCCATTGCGAGGAGAAGCATGAAATCTTGCGCCCTATTGAGTGGTGGATGTATTATTACCCTGGAGCCCTTATCACGAGCGAAGGACACGCACCGGAATACGTCGAAATGAGATAGGACGATAGTGTCCCGGCGGAAATACCGATTGTGTAGATCATGGTCTGATAGCCTGGTTGGTCCAGATCCCTCACTGACACATGTATGCTGCGACTCAAGTTCGGTATCAAATTCCGTTTCGCTATCGAATGGTGTCGAAGCCCCTGTGCCCGACGGCATTGATAGGGGATCAGAAAACGCGCGGGCACGTGAGAGTATTTGCTCTCGTCCAAAAGAAGGCACCACGGTCGCTGAGCCATTGTGTGGTGGCGAGGATTGAACAATGGGAACACGTCGTGCGAGGAGCTTGCGCTGTCCGTAGAAACGCTCGATATCTAAAGCCAGAGGGTGAGATTTCGAGACGACAGTATAATGGCCAATAAGACTGACGGGGATTCTCGAAAAAGACGAGAAAAGCAAATTGCGCACAGTGGGCAGCAAGGCTCACGAACAACACAAGGTAGCTGCCCACGATCATGGATATTCCATAAATCCAAGCGTAGCCTGTATGGACCTTATCAGTGGTCGTGTGACTAATAACGCAGTCGGGCGCTTACCAACAGAGTACATGGGATGAGGTGCCAGCTCAAACACGCCATCGAAGACAAGTGCGCCACGTTGAAAGAAGCAATCGCCCCAGTACCAACCATAATCTGTAACTACGTGGTGCGCCTCTGACTTGACCCAGAGGTTGAATGCGATAAGGATGATGCCACCAACCCAGCTGGAATGAAATAGGCGATCGGATGTCAGATGTCTCTGGGGCGAAAGCTCGGAAGATGCCAAGGGCTCACCGCAGCACATGAACGAAGGTGGATAGCCCCGACGGCACGCGGAAGCAAGCAAACGCAAACAAACAGAACGACAAGAAATCGCTAGGGGTGTCGAAGGGTCAGAAGAAGGTGGAGGGAGATGACCAGAAGGGAAAGGCACTTGATCAAGATAATGTCGACGGCCTGGCGAAAGAGTAACCAGGTATTGTACTCGAGTGGAAGTTCCTGTGAGTGCGAGGTCGATGGAGGCAATGAATCGGCCATGCGGTGAAAAGACGCACGTCAAAGGAATAGTCCTTTCCCATTTTGCCCACGAGCTGCCTGCGGATCCATGCTCGAGCCTCAGGCCTGCGTTTCTCATCCAGCCACCCAAACCTCTCCACCGTCTTGACGATCCACTTGCGCTTGCTCTGCTTCGTGAGCACATACCCTAACCCAGCATCGTAGGCAGCCCGCCAGAACGCGAAATATAGGAAGAAAAAGAGCCTGCGGGGTGTGGGCGGCAGGGTGTAAAAGAGCACAAGCTGAAGCGCAAGGAGGCCGAGGTTGAGGATGTCGATGTGCGATTTGGGGTAGGAAGGGTGCAAGAGAGCTGTGACGACATCGTGTGTCGTCGGGACCCGGAATACTGAATGGACGGTCACCGAGACACGTGTTAGAGTAGAGTGAAGCAACATCAGGTCCGAACACGATGCGCACCTTGGCCGGATGGCGTCTTGCCCCAGACAACCTGGTCCCGCTTTGCATCGTCCGGTTCGGGTTCTTTGGGGAACGATGGCTGCACCTCTCTCTGCTGGGGGATGCGCTGGCGTAGGCCATCATCTGTGAGGGCCGACATGGTAGTCGAGATGCGAAAGTGGTGTCCACGTAAAAAACGACGAGGACGAGAAGTCGCGTCAGAGCCTCGAGTCTGCTCCGCCAGTGCTCCGCTCTACGCGACTCACGTGAAAGCAAAATTGTGGAAAATCAAATCAAATTCAATTCCCCGTTCTTCCCACGGGCTTTGCCGTCATTCCGCTGTACAATAAAGAGCCGAATTTCCATCCATCCAGAGTCCTCACCCCCACAAAAACTGTTTTTGCAACAGTTGTATTGTCTTTTTTTCGGGAACGTTGTCGCTGATCTGATAACGTTTAGGTCAATGTTGGTCTAGTTCCTCTTTCGGATTATTTCGTTATCGTTCTCATGTTCGGGAATTGCACCATGGTCAAAGGACCTCGACATGAGGGCATGAGAGGATCCCCCAAGGTCGTTCGCTGTTAACCAGTGAGGGTATGTCGAACGTTATACTCAACAGCGGCGAGATGTGACGTACAGTATGGAGGCCGTCAAGCAAGGCGGGCGTAAACCTCGGCACGTCAACACAGACGCCGGCCCTCAAGTCGATCGATTTACGCCCTTTGTCAAAGACGCTCATTTTGCGCTCAATCTTCAACTTTCACTATTGACAGCGACGTTTACCCTTCCGGCAAAAGACTACGATGGTGACCTACTGGCGAACTCCCGTCGGCCTATGCCGTGACTTGCAGGGTGTCGGTTCCCCCGCTATTCACTCAGCGCCGGGCTTGAACCAACCTGGCGTAGAGTTGCTAATGAGGGGGCAGAGGGACCCATACTGTATGAGGCGTTAATTTAGCGGCTTCCTAGTATTTCAGAAGTACGTTTTACGGCACGCCTGACAGAATGAATGGCCGCAACACTTAAATTTGCGATTTTTTTCCGAGATGTGATGGCCAGTGTCAACCCCCAAACGTGTTGGTGTTGCCCCATTTTATGTTCATAGCGCCTCAAAGTCCCCACCGCGCAAAGGGGCTAGGATATCTCATCATCTATCCCCCAATGAGCACATAGTCCAATGTCCGCAGCACCAATACAAAAACCCGACGGAGAAGAAGGTGGTGTATCAAAGTCCGTGAACGACGGCTCGACATACGAGTCCGTCACCAAAATGTGGTATCTAAAATGATTGTCAGCTTCAAGAATGCAGGACGCAGGAGAGCGAATAGACGTGGCCACGCAACACCTACCTTTGCGAGTCATGGATATCTCTGTTCAGTTAGAAATGTCATTCCTGACCGTCATGCCAGCAATAGTTTGGACTACCGCTTCGCATGTGGCACAGCAACAGCGGGTATATCAATTTTTGGTAAGTTTCGCTGCGCATCTGTGTGCGCGTGCAAGTGGTGGAGGGGCCCGCTACACTGTAGCGTAAAGACATGGCGAGAGTGCTTCGTTGCTGATCTCTCTGTCTGCGACGAGTTGTGGGTTCTGCTGTGAGAGGGTTGCTGTGGTACTCCGAGGTTTGGCGATGGAGGGGGTTATTATTCTCTGGGCCATCCTGAATCTCCATTTAAAAGCATGGCTGTTGGGAAAGCTTCCATAAGGCCTTTCATCAGCGGTTCAGTCAGAGGGTCCCAGCCAAAACGTTCCTTGGCCGGAATGGTGACTCCATCGGAGAATCATAATCACGGCCTGGTCTGGGAGTTCATGACATGAGAACGTGGGAACAATAAAAACATATACGGCGAATTGGCGCCCACATAGTGACACAAGTTAATTTATGTAAGGGCCCAGTCTCACCTTCAACGGCATCGAAGTATAATATGAGAGCAGGATTTTATGTCAAGAAAAACATTCCGTGTCCTCAATAGGTCCGCAGGTTCGTACGCTTCCGAGAAGTAGAAATCCATTGTAACAATCTGGGAGTGCGTTCATGTTTGCGCCGCAGCTACCAACCCTGAAATGAAGCCCCGAGATGCATCAGAAGGCCAGAGATCGGGAAAACCGATCGAACGGAGACTCACCATTCCAGCGAACAAACGGATATCCGCGTGCGTTTCGTATTGCTCTCGCTCTGCCGTGTTGACCTTCACCACCTCAAACTTGCTGTCCTCGCCGTTCCAGTGGAAGATGCGCTTCACGCCCGCCCACCGACACCACTCCACACACCGCCAGCACGGTCGTGCGCTGCCCATGCCGACCTTTGTCACCCGCGCAACATAAATGTCCGCCCCATTGATCCGCGGGTCACGCCGCCGCGCGCTCCATGCCTTCTCTCCCTCGATACCCGCGCTGCCACCGGCAGCAGGAGAGCACGCACGGTGCGACGACGACTGCCGTGTATTTTGCTTTCCTACGAGCCCGCCGCTGCTGCCCGACCCACTCTCGCTCCCGTCCCAACTGCCGCGACCATCAACTTCCTCTCCATGGTCACCGAGTGTGGTGCGTTCCTCCTCCCGCCTACCGGGCTTGCGCTTAGAAGACGATGACGGGCCCGACCGCTTGCGGGTGTGCGGAGGGGATGTCGAATCCAACTCGAACGACGGCCCATTGAAGGCACTGCGGGCCCGGTTACCCCCCACATGTAGCGAGAGGCGCCGGGCCTTTAAACACCCTTGACCGTGAGGCTGGTGGTGGTGGTGGTGTTGGTGGGTGCGCGCGTGCGACGGAGGGTAGTGTTTGCAACTGCGGGGATGCGCCTGCGCGCGCACCTTGCTGCTGCTTGCGGAAGGAGGGCGACATGCCCGTAAGGCTGAAAATTGCGTGCATCTCCGCGTGCATCGATACGGGCTTGCGGTGCCCGCGAGTGCGCACTTCGGCGCCATCGTAGTGCGGTCGGTGGTGGTTGTAGCCGCTTGAGATTATCTTGCCGCCTTTGACGAGGACGGCGCCGAGCGTGAAGCACATCGGGCTCTTGGAGGCCGCGTCGGCGCACTGCGAAAGGTAGAACTGCGTCTTGTTCATGGTTGGTTGGTGGTGGTGAGCGCGCTACGATTCAAAAAGTGAGCAGGTGTGAGGGCTAGGTCATTCGTAAGAAGCTCACGAAAGAGGGATGAACGGTTTGGAAAGCAAAATATCTGCACGAAGCGAAGATGTGATTTGGTTTGACTCGACAAGCAGCTACGCGCCAGAAAACTTCTCACTCAATCGCACCGGAACAGCTCGGCCCGGTTTCCCGCATTCTCTGCGTCCCTCTCACATCACTCCCCACGCCCTTGTTTTCCCCTTCCCACTGCAGAACCATGGTATTTCGAAGCTACAAGGCCATTTGCGGGTCGCCATTTATTGATGAAGTTATATCCTTATCCAACTACATGACTTGATGACTTACATCGTTGAAGCCCTCGAAGGTTTCGCGACGTCCTGGCAAATGTTGATAATCTCCTTCAAAAACATGGCCATGTCGGGGAATGTCTTGGTTGGTATTGTCATAGGCGCTTTCTACAGGTGCCCGAATACATTGGTTCGTGGTCATTCTATTTGGTGTCGTGGTTTCTCTGATCTATACCGACGACCAGATTCCTCCATTTGCATTACTTGTCACGAGTCGACTCCATCCGGGCGCTGACCATGAAATTTTCTGGCTGCCCCTTACATTTCATTCTCTGTCCCGTCCCTTCATGGCCAGGCCGTCGAAGGCGGGATATGGTGAAACCCTTCCTCTCCATTCTCGATCAGGACCCTGCGATCGGAAAATTGAACCCAACAGGATACCCAACACAGGCTCTCCGAAAGAGCCGATGGGTGTGAAAATTTAACAGGCCTACTGTACGTGACGTTTCATCACCCCTACTCGAACATACCATCTCGTCAAGTTCGAACCCCTCTGCCGCTACCCTTGAACATATCGACGCGCTCTAGGTGAACCGCTAAGTTCATATGTCTCGTCCAGGGTCTCGGTAGATCCCGGACGAGCCATATGAACGCATCTTGGAGCGTATCGACAAGGCGAAGCGGGAACATGCGCTTCAAATGCATCACAGTCGGTGTTAGCTGGTTTAGCTGAAACTAACTTGATAAGCAGCGGACACGAATATCAGCCTCGCTTAGCGCGCAGTTGTCGGGCCATACCGCAGTGCGATTCTGCCTTGCTATTCTGTTAAAACCAAGCTGCGATCCCAACAAATAGACTATCGAGAACATTTCCGTGTCGCCCAGTACGCTGCTCAGCACTTGGGGTACCGTGTCCGATTCGATTCGGGAAGGACCTATGACGCACGCGAGATTCCAAGCCGCATCTTTCAGTGGATTCGGATATATGACCATATCCTTCCGGAAATGTCATCCAGGCCCCCCGAAGGTACATCACAGCTCGTGTTGTTGTAACGTATGCTGCATTTTGCGGCCTAGATCAAGTTCCTGATGACAAATTGATCATAGGGCGACTTTCCCCGACAGACCAACAGACAGACCGGTGGTACGAGGTGAGGATGCTTATGCAACATCACGCGCAGACATAAACGCTTGTGCCAATCGAGACTAGACTGCGTTGCATGTAGCATGAGGAAATTCCATTACGTCTGGCATGGAAATCGGGGTCGTCCTTGGCCGTCTCGAGCGCCGTTCAGAAGGAAATGCGCAAGAGCACTGCAACTGCGCACACACAGAATCTCTCTCCCTGCCCACGATGTCGTGATAGTGGTTGCTTAGGTCTTTCGTGTGCCCGGCGCAGCGGAGGTAGGTGCCCAAAGGTGACAAACTGACAGCAACTGAAACCCGTTACAAACTGCAACGAGGTGAGGAGACCGGAAGCATGTACCCGGATAGCTGCAACTCAAATACATCGCACACCGCAAATGCCCACGACTCATCGCTGTCGCTATTGAGTACTTTGAGTAACCAAACACGTGATATAAAATCTGCATAAAAAGTTGTATCAAGTCCCGGAATTGCCTTGACCTGTTGGGGCGTGAGTTCGGTTCAGAGCATGCAAGGTACGTGAGACATGATAAAATTATAACTCTCCTCCGAATAACAAGTAGCGCAGGAGCACACAAACCGCTCCGCGAAAGGAAAAATTGAACCGCTAGGACAAGTAGATTGGTGTAGTGTCGGTGTCCTCCCGACCGTGTGCACTTAATCTCCTCGGTTTGCGGCGCTGGCACTCACAATGACACAATTAGATCGCCTCTCTAAATCTAGAGGCAAGCGCGATCTCGTGCGCCACGGCGGGTCAATCAAAGTCTCACTTGTACTGAGTACTGAGTAGTTGTAACGAATTGACCCAATTCTGTTGGCTGCATCAACAGGTACTACGTCAGTCGGAGGTACCCCACTGTTACTCGAGAGAAATACAGATCTGGGAGATGGGAGGTAGTTAATCAACATACACCGCCCAATCGAGAGGCGCCATCTCCGCTGGCACTACGACCGCCAGATGATCCATGATATGTTCTATCTATGAAACACATAAGCAGCAGTGAGCCGGTGTAATGAACTTAGGACGTGTCGGTGTGTCGGGCCATGTCAGGTCTTCTACCGAGTAACTGTGGGCCCGGGTGAGAGTGCGGCGAGGTTATATCCGGTGAGAGTCTGAATAGGAAATTCACACGCCTATCAATATCCAGAGTCCGATCTCTCAGGCAGTACCACTACAACCTACGATTCCTCTTTCCCTGCCACATATCTCCGATCCGCAATATGAGTGACACCTCAGGATACTTTCGTTTCCAACTACTCTTCGAGGCTGCCCTCACGGATTATGAGACGCAGACCGACATGAAACTCATCGACCACCCATTCTACCTCGAACTCAATACTTGTAATTCCGTCCAATCTATCACCACTATAGTCCTACACCAAGCAGAAGCTTTCCGACGATTCCGAGGAGATGATGGGAAGGTGACGAAGTCCCTCAAGGGGGCTGTCCATGCGCTACATACACTTTCCACCAGCGGGGTCTTAGGCAACGGTATCCGTCTAGTACGTCGAAATTGCTGACCCGATTTATCGCCCTCCTTTTTAAACATCTGTTCTATAGCTGTTCCCGCCTGTGAACGCAATATTTGCCGGTATAGGTATCTTGCTCACAGTAAGCATCCTCCTACTCTTCGTAAGGTCCCCATACGCTAATTATATCAGGCGACAAAAGATGTCAGCGGGAGCTATGACGCCCTCGGTGATCTCCTTGAATCTATCGAACACTTCCTTAAGCGTTTGGATATTTATACTAAACTCCCCGCCGAGTCGCTATCTGCCCTGGACGAGATAATGGTAAAGATAATATTGGCGTTACTCTCCAGCCTCGCATTGGCGACTAAACAAATCAAAAAGGGTCGAATAAGTGAGTTCGGTCTTACTGATACGTCACTCAATGATAGCTCAATGTGACGTAGAGAAGTTCGGAAGGAAGCTCTTCGGGGAAAATGACGTTGAAGACGTCCTACAGAGGTTGGATAGGTTAACTCAGGATGAGGCTAGGACGACCGCGGCCCAGACTCTTAAGGTCGTCTATGACCTTGTTGAGAATATGAAGACCACAATGGACAGTGAGTAAAGTATTCCTAGCTTGTCACTCGCTGATCGGTGTATGTTCATCAGACTTAACGGCATCGAGCGATAACATCCAGGAGGCACTAGGTACGTTTGGTCGGCAAGAATAGTCCAGAGAGTAGTGGGCCTCAATAGGTAATAGAGGTCTTGCAAAAATTCGCGCGCGAGATGAATGATGGACAGCGTGTGTCGTTTCTTGATGCCATCATTGCTCGGCAGTAGCCCTGAGATTACCTCGCAGGTTCTGAATTGCGACAGTGGCTCGACCCTCCTAATCCATGGAAAAACTACCACCTTGCGCTTAAAACGCTCCATAAGGGAACTGGAACTTGGTTTACCCAAGGCGAAATTTTTGCGAAATGGAAATCATCTCGATCCCCACTTTGGATCTATGGGAAACGTTGAGTCTCTTCTCCCTCTGTTCGCACTATCTCTAAGACTAATGACCCCCATCACAGCCGGTTCAGGGAAGAGCGTCTTGAGGTTTGTGGGGCCTACCATATTTTCGTTTGGAGTTGTCTGATATCATCCGAAAGCTCCGCTATCATCCGGGACTTGGATGAGACGAGCAAGCTTGGCTTATCTTCAACCGCTTTTTATTTCTTTGACTTTAGAGAAGGCGCAAAGCAGACCTTACGTGGTTTGCTCTCCTCTCTTCTTGTCCAGCTTTGCTATCAGTCTGGTGTTTGCTATGAGATCCTTTGGGACTTGTATTCAACGCTCGGTAAAGGCTCGCGAAGTGCAAGTGAGGACGAGCTAATGAAATGTCTCAAAGACATGGTCACATACCCGGGACAGGCTCCAGTTCATATCGTAATCGACGCACTGGATGAGTGCCCAAATACATTTGGCATACCGTCGGAACGCAAAGGTGTACTATCAGCCCTGAACAACCTCTTTGATTCACATTGTTCAAGTCTCCGCATATGCATCACAAGTCGGCCCGAGCCAGATATCAAAAAAAATATCAATCCCTTCGCATCTCAATCTCTGTCCCTTCATGACCAGGATGGTCAAAAGGGGGATATACTGCACTACATCATCTCCCATGTCAACCAGGATACTACGATGCAAAAATGGAGACCAGAGGATAGGCAACTGGTTATTGACACGCTCTCCGAGAAAGCCGATGGAATGTAAGGCATGCCCTCTGTAGTGCGTTATCTCCTATACTCACGCACATCATACAGGTTTAGATGGGTCTTTTGCCAGCTCGACTTCCTCAGTCGCTGTCTTCCTCCATGTATCCGACGCTCTCTAAACGAACTACCGGAGACTCTGGATGAGACGTACGAACGTACCTTGGAGCGTATCGATAATGCAAAATGGGAGTATGCCAAGCGTCTTTTACAATGCATCACAGTCGCTTCTCGCCCACTTCGGGTTGAGGAAGTTGCCAAGTTTCTTGCCTTCGATTTCGGAGATGGTGCCGTTCCTGGCCACAACTCGAGTTGGCGCCCAGAAGACCCCGGAGACGCCGTGCTGTCCACCTGCTCCAGTTTGCTTGCGGTTGTTGACGTACATGGTTCCAAAGTCATCCAATTTTCTCACTATTCAGTAAAGGAGTTCCTCATGTCAGACCGGATAGCTAAGGGAAGGCAATCCATTTCACGCTATCACGTTCTTATGCAGCCGGCGCATACCACCATGCTGCAAGTCTGCCTTGTTATTCTGTTAAATCTAACCCACGATGCCAACAAAGAAACCGTCGAGGACAGGTTGGACAACCCACTATCGCTCTACGCTGCGCAACACTGGGTGGACCATGCGCGATTTGGGAACGACTCAGCACACGCGAAGGATTTCACGAGACAAATTTTTGACCCGCGCAAGCCGCATTTTTCAGTCTGGATCCAGATACATGACGTTCTCCCGGAAACCTCATCTATCGCCACCCAAGGCGCACCACAACTCGTGTTACGTTATGCCTCGGTTTGCGGCCTTCCAGATGTGGTGGAGTTCCTGATTACAAAATGCTCCCAGAACGTAAACCCTCTAAGCGACCGCTCCCTTCCCACTCCGTTGTATCTGGCAGCAAAAATGGGATACGACGAAGTTATAAAGCTGCTTTTACGATATGGCGCGAATGTAAACGCTATAGGAAGTCAAGGCTGGACCGCATTACACGTAGCGTCGGCGAATGGATACCCACCAGCTACCCAGGTTCTTCTTGACCACTGTGCAGATCCGAATGTCCAAGACGACTACGGGAAAACACCATTACATTGCGCATTGGAAAACGGTCATCTAGGAATTTCTTTGTCCCTCATAAAGCACACTGGGGACCAAGATATCCGCGACGACCGTAATATGACTCCATTGCACCTAGCATCGGAAAGGGGCTATCTAGAAGTTGTTCTAGCTCTTCTCGAACGCCATGCAGATGCGAGTGCCCGGAGCGAAGGAAACAAGACCCCATTACATCGAGCATTGGAAAACAGACGCCTCGAAGTGATTCAAGCGCTTCTCCAGCATGGTGTAGATCCGAATACCTGGTACGACAAGGACAATACAACTCTATTGTACTTGGCATCGGCGGAGGGGTATCTGGAAGCAGTTCGGACCCTTCTCGATCATGGTGCAGATCCGAATATCCGCGATGACAACATGAGAACGCCATTGCATATTGCATCGAAGAAGGGATATCTAGACGTCGTCGTTGCACTTCTCGATCGCGAGGCAGATGTGAATGCCTTGAACGAAGAAATGAAGACCCCTTTGTGTGGGGCGTTGGGAAATCAAAGACTTGCAGTGGTTCGTGCTCTTCTCGGGCGCGATGCAGATCCGAATACCCGAGACTACGACAATAGTACTCCGTTGCATTTGGCGTCTGTACGAGGACCTCTGGAAATTGTTCAAGTCCTTCTGAAGCATGGCGCAAACGTGATCTCCAGAGACAACGGCAACAATACTCCCTTACATTTGGCGTATAAATATGGACACGCAGATATTGTTGACATCCTTCTTGAACACGGCGCAGATGCGAATTCCCGAAACAACGACGATAGGACTCCATTACAATTGATGTTGGGGAGGGGGCGTTGAAACGTTCCTATATACCTCCTCTTCGAGGTGAGGGATTTGAGAAGAGGTTAAGTGGGTCTCATTTGCATGTGGTCGTGTGCGAACCAGCGAAGGCGGGGGTCCACCATAGCCAACGTTCACCATATTATTGCAGATAATATCAGCGCAATTTCTACGACCATCGTGCGTTAACTATCACGGCTTACGATGATATAGCGACATCATACTTTATTACGTGACCCCGACGCTACTGGTCTAAATAACAATACAAGTCGAATTATCAATTTCACACATGAAGTATCACGATTCATGATGAAGTCAGCGCTCCGCTCCTACTACTATTGTGAAAACTTGAACGCCCCTTAGTAGTCATAGACACAGACAACTAAGGGGAGAGAAGCACTGACGGTTCTTGTATGTCGAAACCCGAGAAGAAACGGTGGAAATACTGCCAGTGTATTCTTGTCATACTTTAGATCAAAATCTTAGATAGACATATTATTCTTTCGTTGACAATCATATCTCGGTCTATTAAAGGTTTTGGAACGTTTTCTTCCCTTTTGTAGGTCTAGGTTGCCATTTATTCACGGTTTTTGGGGGACGGTGACAGGTAACAATAGAAACCCATGGCCACCACTTAGCTTCCTTATCACCCATCACACCACCTACAATACGAATATGAATTCAAACATTTTACACCGTGTATGGAAGAAGAGTAACTATACAATAGAGTAGTGTCCTTCTGACAATGCCACTTGGTGTGGAATCTGACTTCACGGCATTGTAAATGTCGGTGGCTGCGTGGTCCGGGCTGTTGCTTCGGCGGCATGCTCCGCAAGATCCCCATGACCATATCGCGACGCCTGATAGAGTGGACTCGACCCGTGCCGATCCTCGACTGTCGCGTCAGCGCCGTGCTCGACGAGGATCTGTGCAAGATCCATATGACCATATCGTGACGCCCAATGCAGCGAGGTCAACCCGCGCTTGTCCTGGGCCCCCACATCGGCGCCATGCTCGATGAGGAACTGTGCAAGACCCACATGACCCATGAACGACGTCTGATGCAGCGGAGTCGACTCGTACTGATTCTGGGCCATTGGATCGGCACCATGCTCAATGAGGAATTGTGCGAGATCTAGATGACCACTGAACGACGCCTGATGCAGCGGAGTCGATCCGCATTGGTCCTGGGCCGTCACGTTGGCGCCATGCTCGACGAGGAAACATGCGAGATCTAGATGACCATATCGCGAAGCATGATGCAACGGAGTCAACCCGTGCTTGTCCTGGGCTGTCGTATAGGCGCCGAGCTCGACAAGAAACTGTGCAAGATCCACATGACCCATGAACGAAGTCTGATGCAGCGGAGTCCAACCGCGCAGGTCTTGCGCTGTCACGTCGGCACCGTGCTCGACGAGAAACTGAGCGAGATATAAATCACCATTGAATGACGCATGATGCAACGGAGTCGATCCGAGCTTATCCTGGGCTGTTGCATCGGCGTTGTGCTCGACAAGAAACCGTGCGAGATCCACATTTCCTCCTTCCAAGGCCCGATGCAACGGAGTCGACCCGTCCTCATCCTGTGCCATCGCATCGGCGCCGTGCTCGATGAGGAGTCGTGCAAGATTCAGATGACCATTGAGGGATGCCTGGTGCAGCGGGGTCGACCCGAGCTTGTCCTGGGCTGTCACATCGGAGCCGTGTCCGAGGAGTAACCGCGCGAGATACACATCACCCCTTTCCGATGCCCGATGCAACGGGGCCAACCCGTGCTTGTCCTGGGCTGACGCATCCGCACCGTGCTGGAGGAGGAAGAGGGCGAGGTTGACGTTTCCCCTTTCCAGCGCCCGATGAAGCGGGGTCAACCCGTCCATGTCCTTGGCTGAAACATCGGCACCGTGCTCGACAAGGAACCGTGCGAGAAACAGATGACCATATCGCGACACCTGATGCAACGGAGACCACCTTTCCTTGTCCTGGACTGTCACGTCGGCGCCATGCTCGACGAGAAACCGTGCGAGATCCACGTGGCCATTGGACGACGCATGATGCAGTGGAGTCCACCCCCGCTGGTCCTGGGCTGTCGCGTTGGCACCGTGCTCGACGAGGAGCTGTGCGATATCTAGATGACCATTGAATGACGCATGATGCAGCGGAGTTGACCCGAGCTTGTCCTGGGCTGTCGCATTGGCCCCATGCTCCAGGAGTAACCACGCCAGGTCCGCAATTCCTCTGTCCGATGCCCGATGCAACGGAGTCGATCCGTGCTTGTCCCGGGCCATCGCGTCAGCCCCGTGCTTGACGAGGAGTAGGGCGAGATCCACATTCGTTGCCAATGCGCGGTGCAGTAAAGTTGACCCGAGCTTGTCCTGAGCTGTCGCGTCGGCGCCGTGTTCGAGGAGTAACCGCGCGAGATCCAGATTTCCCTCTTCCAAGGCCCGATGCAGTGGAGTCAAACCGTCCCTGTCCTGGGCTGTCGCATCAGCGCCGTATGTGAGGAGTACCTGCGCAACAACCACACGACTCCTTTTCGACGCCTGATGCAGCGGAGTCGACCTGAGCCTGTCCTGGGCTGTCGCATGCGCGCCATTCTTGAGGAGTAACCGCACAAGATCCACACGTCCCCTTTCCGATGCCCAATGCAACGGAGTCGACCCATCTTTGTCCTGGGCTGTCGCGTCCGCGCCGCGCTGGATAAGGAAGAGCGCGAGATTTACATTTCCCTTTTCCAACGCCCGATGCAAAGGGGTCAACCCGTCCTGGTCCTTGGCAGACGCGTCGGCGCCGTGCTCAACGAGGAACTGTGCGACAGCCAAATGGCGATTGAACGACGCATGATGTAGCGGAGTTGACCCGCGCCGGTCCTTGGTCGTCACGTCGGCGCCGTGCCCGACGAGGAACCGTGCAAAATCCGGATCACCATTGAGCGACGCTCGATGCAGCGGAGTCAACCCCAAGTTGTCCTGGGCTGTCACGTTGGCACCGTGCTCGACGAGAAAGCGACCAACTTCCGCATAACCACTTTGCGCAGCCAGATGTAATGGTGTTGACCCGTCATCGATCCCCTGAGAGTTCACATCCTGTGAATGCTCAAGGACCAAAAACTTCGCAACAGACTGTAAGCCCAAAAAAGCGGCATAGTGTAACGGGGTTTTGAGAGGTGGCGACGGCCTTTCCGCACGCTCGTACGACATCCGGATTGGGTCGTGTATCCAGAGCCAAACCGCAAAATGTGGTTTGTCCGGGTCAAACAGCTGCCTCATTCCCTCCTCTGCTGCTTGCGAGACACCCTGAAAACGGGCATACTCAATCCAGTGCTTTGCAGCGTATTCAAGAAGAGGAAATCTCGTCAGGCTGTCTCTGGTGACATTTTCATCGAGATGCAACAGAATACCCAAACATGCTTGAGCAACTAGAATATGACCGGATGTCATGGAAAGATGGTAGCGGCTCAAAGAAGTGTCATTGCGAAGACGGTCAGATGTTAAGAACTCCCTCACTGAGAAGTGAGGAAATTGTATAACAGGGGACCCGTTGACGTTGACAAGAGTAAGCAATGTGGAGCACGTGGATAGCACCGCTTGTACCTGAACTTCAGGGCGCCAATCCTCACGATATTTTGGAATCGGACTGGCTTTAAAATCAAATGTAAGAAATTCTGCCAGTTCCTCCACCCGGAACGGACGACAAGCCGCGGAGACGCATAGGAGTAGCCGCCTGGCAAATTCCCAGTTTGACTTGTTAATCTCAAGCAGAATGCGTTCATATGTGCCGTCAAGCGTTTCGGGTAATTCGTCCAAAGCGCGTATGATATGGCCTGGGGAGCAATGGCGGAGGGACTCTAGCTGACAGTATATCCACCAAAACCTACCGCAAGGGGATTGGTCAGAGTCGAGAGGAATTAAGGTATTAGTGACTTACCTCCCATCGGCTCGACGTGTCAGGACGTCAATGACACGTTGCTTGTGCTCTGGGCTCCACCTTCGCATCTTTCTACTGTTGTTTACAACCGACTCGATATAGTTCTCTATGTCCTCCATCTGTCCACTCTCGTTGTGTAGAGAGATGGAACGGAATGTTAAAGGTTCGAGAACGGTCATAATGTCTACCTCGGGTCGGCTAGTGACGCATATGCGCAAGTTCGGGATTTGTAATTCGATGAGGTCCTCCAGGAACACGAGGACTTCCTTGCGGGGGGAAGTAAGAGCAGATGTGCTTGGACATTCGTCCAACGCATCGACAATGAGGAAAATTGGGGATTGTCCTGGCAGTCCCAGCAAATCTTTCAAGTAGAGGAGAAGTGAATCATCGTCAGGATCTCGCGAACCATAGTTGTGTTCCAAATATAACTTGGAAAGAATGGCACAGTAGGAATCGGATTGACAGCATAGCTGGACCAGAATAGATGAGAGCAAGCCACGGAGGTCCATCTTTTGGTCTTCCCCAAAGTCGTAGTAAAAGATGGCGAGTGATGCGAGCCCAGATTTGCGCAGGGCCTCGATCTCCTCGATGATTGTGGAACTGACCGACACGCTTAACTATCAAGACGGAAATACGAGTAGGATAACATACCAAATGACACTCTTTCCAGCGCCCGCTACGAAAGTCGAAATTGGGAAACCATCAGCTTGCGAAAGGGTAAGCGTCATTGGGAGGCGACTGACGTTTCCCATATATCCAGAGTAGGGAACTCGGCCCAGATCCTTTCCATTCTGAGAACATACGGCCTCTAACGAGCCACTCCCCTGTCCCACTATGCCGCGATCGCCGAGCGATGTTATAATTTTTCCATGGGTCGGGGGGAGACAGCCAGCTTCGAATATCCTGGTGCACCTTTTCACCTACCAGACAATCAGTTGATCCATGCGGCAATAGCGATGTCAGGGAATAACCGACGATTAAACTTGTTCATATCACTCTTCATTTGATGTAGGGTCTCTAACGCTCAGTCAGACACATAATGAACTAGTCGTCACCAACAAAACGTACGGAGGGCTTCCTGGACACCGCCAAGAGAAAATTTCCCGTCTAGATGGCAAGTTTTTCAACAGATGGAGAGCGTACAAACCGATTCGTTTAAGGAGAGGAATTGGCTCGATGTGAGGCAATGATGGAGGGACAGTGGGGCAAAGGTCAGCGCACAGCCTCGTGCACGTGAAAGTATCCTATTTTCGCACGCAGACCGCAATAAACCGCCTGAAACAGGCGGGCGCCAGTTGAAATCAAGCGCTGGTGGTGCTTATGGCGTTGAGGGGACTATTGAAACCAACAAAAAGGCTGTGTGTTGGTGCGCGAGTGGAGGGAGATGTCGTTGTCCATGGAGAAAGGTGATAAAGCCATAGTAAGACGGGATGGACAGAGAATACAGCGTGCTGCAACCATTGAGCTACTCAGAGGGGTCCGACGAGAGGGTGGTGAAGAGAGAAAATCTTGGAGAAAATCGCATTTTTATTACTGTAAAGTTGTAATATAGTTGATAGTGGGGACAGTAAGGCCAGCAGGACACGAAATATTTACAGTGGGACGATCGGACCGCGCTGCCGCGGTAACACTGTCCGCTTTCCGCAAGTCTGGTGTCCGCGTCGTGGCGTCATGCGAGCATACTAGTACTATAGTACAGTAGTCCGCCGGGTCCAGACGCGGTGCCCCAAATGGTCTACAGTGCCGGACAGCAAAAGTCGACAAGTTTCCTAGCGCCAGAACCAGAACTTTTTCAGAAAAATAGAGTTCAGAATTGTGATCAGGGGGGCTGAAAATGTCCAAAAACACCCTTTATGGGCTTTCCCGCATATTTTTGGGGGTGGCCAACTATTGGGGTCAGGGTTTCAACATAATATCTAGTTTATAATGGCATCATCGCTTCTGGACCAACCCTCCGGTGCGATTTCTGCATATGGATGGCCCACTTGGCCGCCTTCCCGGTCAAACTCGGTAAGCAGTCATATTTTGCCACATCTAGGGCTGAGAACCGTACCGTATACGGCATACGGCCATATAATTTATGGTACCAATACGGTTACGGGTACCCGTAAACCGTAACCATACAGTCGTCTCAAAATTTCGAGACGGTACAGTACGGGTGTATATACGGCCGTATTATGGGGTGTATGGGATTGTACGGGTGTGACGTCGATAAATCTTGACTTCCTTGAGTCCAAAGAGGTTCTTGAGGGAGGGGGGAGAAGGCAGTGATGTTGGCAAGGGGAAGGCGATTGGCATTGGTGAGGCGAGGGCGGATGGATGGGGCATTGAGAATAGAGTGTGAAACAAGAATAGCGGATAGACAGTTGTTAATCATGTGACCGCCAGAGCTAAGTTATGTGTGCTCACAGGGCAATCTAGGAATTAGATGTCAATAAAAAGAGGAAACGTACGGAATCGCAAATGACTTCGAAGGCGACAGCAGCGAGCCACCTTTCCATCTGACACCCTTGCGCGCGAGAATCCGCCGGGAGAGGGCGCCGCCTCTGAATGGTGTGCCACGGTCATCTGCCCTGAACCCTCGAAAATGCTGAGCTCGCATAACGAAGACTTGCAGGAAGTGGGGAGAGTCATCAGAAGTTCTGGGCGACTCACCTGTGTTCCTTGAAGACATTGAACCTTTTGGGCTTGCTCATGTGGCCGAGAATGCGGACGTGGGAGGAGTCAAACCCTCGGGCATTGATGCGCACGAACGAGGGGAGGTGCAGCCGGTGTAGATGCCACACCTGCACGAGCTGAGAGCACTTCCAGCATCGAGCTCGCTGGTGAGGCTGAAAGAGCCATCACTGCGGAGCACGAAGCATTGGAGCCCTGAGCATATGGTGAGGCAGGGCATGGGCAGGAAACACCGGTGTAAGGAGGCAAGCACAGACTTGAGGCACTGCTGCGAGGAGACCTGAAAGGAAGGGCCGGATGCATGAACAAGATGCCGCCATGAGGGGGAGAAGGAGAGCTTAATGTGCTGCCACAAAAGGGCGAGCACGGAGTCGACGTGCCATACAAGGAACCCCGGATGAGGGCAAACGCGGGCATGGGCACGAGGCGCTGCGAAACAGCGAGCAAAGAGCTCCGCCACAAAGGGACCCTGAAAATGGGTGCCCGGGAAATTTGGGATCCTGGAGGGAAGTCGCCTGGGGAAGGAACCATCGGGGGGAAAGGGTCTGTTGAGACCAAGAGCAACAACAGGCAGTGTTGCCCGCCAACAAGAAAACCCAGGCCATCCAATGTGAATTCAGAAGGCGGCACCACAATGATAGAAATAACAACACACCTGGCCCATCCACGTTTTACAGGACAAAGGAGCGAGGCAGAGGCATCCTGGCAAGGCAACGGGGATGGGACTGTGGATGAGACGACAACGAGGGGGTGCAGCGGGGTCATGTGTGAACGTGTTGGACTTGGTGCACGGTGGCTGGGATGTCAGTCTTACACATAGCATGATCCGCGCTCGGAGATAAGATCGATAAGATCTTGCAATGCCCATCATACAGCCGTATGACGGCCGTATACGGCCATATCTTTACGGTCTGATACGGGGGGTAACCGGCCTGTCAACTGTACCGTAAAAGTGTCGCTTCAAGGCCAATACGGTACGGGTCCCGTACCATATTACGGCAGCCCATAAACCTGTAAATACGGTTACGGGTGCTCAGCCCTACTCCCTGCTCTTCCTTCTCCTTTTTGAGCTTTGTTAAGGCTTCAATGGGCCTTGATAGTACGACTTGTACTAAGAGGTGAACTGGTGGTGAGTACTTGAAGAGGTAGAAGTCTCTAGTGTTGCTAGAGACAACTCTGAGAGGCTTATGTAAGAGATAAGGAAAGGGGAGGCACTTGGGGAGCTTTCAAGAATGTTGATATTGAGAATCAAGTCAAGCTTAGGGCTTGACTGTCGAAATACAGGGCGCTTATATACAGGCACGGCCGCGCACGGGCCATGGTCACTAAGGTAGGTACTTCTGGTCAAGAGGGGGCTGTCTGTATCGTATGGTACTCCGCGGACAAGTGCTGCGGTCTGTATGAGTTGAACAATAGAGAATGAGCAAGAGCGAATGACAGATTGACAAGCTGCCTAATCCATCCTGAAGGATTGAACAATGGTAGCGGGTCATTCCAAGAAGAGAAGCGTCGTCATGATGCAATGACAACCACAAGGTTTGAGGCTGATCCGAGGAGATCTGATCTCTGCATGCCCATTCTGGTCTAATGGGCGTCTAGTGTAAGCAACTACCCTTTAAGGTAGTCTGTATTGATGGTGACCCAATTAAGGGCCATGTCGCTATCCGCGTCGTCTGCGGAGCTCTGCGTGGATGAGGGATTGTCTGCGGATCCTCCGGGAGAGGTCGACTGGTGGCCCTGACTCTGGGGCGAGGTGCCAGCTATGGGCGACAAGGCAGTAGGCGTGATTGGGTGGTAACTGCCATCTCGACTGGTACGTTGTCGTCTGGACGCTGAGAAGGAACTTGTGGGTGACAGGGAGTGCTTGTGGGATATAGGGGAAGGATCATCATGATACTCCTTCCAGGTTCTGATAGGGAACTCTCCTGTAGGCACAGTAACCGTGCTGTCTTTGGTATTCAAGTATTGAGTTGGTTCTAGCTTTATAGGCGGCGCATCCTCTATAGGACTGTCTTGGTCTCCCAGTGGGTTCTCTACTAGGGGTGGCTCTTGGTACGACTCCATTGAGGAGTACTGTCAATGATGGGCACTCCAAGGAATAGGGATAGGAGGCTGGACTGGTGGTAGGTTGAGGTCTGGGTAAATAGACATTGCAGGGGAGGGTGGTCATGCCATAACGACTTGGGATGGGCTGGTCCACTGTGGTATGATTGGTCTGGTCTGTTCTGGCGTAGCTGGTCTGGTCCCCTCTGGTCCTGGTAGCAGGTCTTCTAGGGGCGATAGAGATGGTGGGTTCAATGGTAATGGTGCCTTTCCCATAAGTTCTGGCAGCGTAGCGCTAGGGAAGATTACTGGTGGTTTGGTAACTAGCTTTAGGTCGAACGATGTGACCTGTGGTGTGTCCAAGGAGGGGTAGGGTAAATGAGAAAAATTGGATGGATCATAACAAGCTTGCAACATTCTGACATCTTGTGCCCCTTCTTTTTGCCATAGGAGCACTTCTGGTCACTGCTGTTCTGCCCCAAGTTGCCCTTCTTGGTGTCAGCGAAGAAAGCGGACGTGGTGCCTCTGGACGATGCGATCCAGTGATGCTCCTTGACGATGACCGAGAGTGAGAGAGTGAAATGGTGAAATGGGAATGGGATAGACCATGACCCAGACACAGATGGAGACTCCTGAGGACAAAGAGATGATGACAGGTGCATGCAGGTGCATGATAGAGAAAGGGGATGGGGAGAGCACATCAGCGTCGAGACGGGGGCCATACTGGTGAGGGTGAGAAGGTACGATCCATCCGAGTGTGGACATGAGTGGACGAAGTGCACGATGCCAATGGTGATGCCCCATCCATTGCGTTGTCGCAGCTTCATGCTGGAGGAGTAGGATGTGTTCAGTAATATGACAGATGAGCCAGGAGCTTTAGAGAACGCACAGGTGAGAGGGGCCTGCCGTGGTGATTGCGTCGACGTTGATGGAGCCATTGGTTGAATTTGGTGGCAAGGTCGAGAGGGCAGCAGGGGAGGTTGAGTGTATTGGGGGGGCATTGACCGGGACTGAGTCAGGATGGATGTTATGGTCAAGAGCGACGTCTGCAAGCCTCTGCGGAGGAAAGAGGGGATGGAAGTAGGGGCTGTTAGGTGAGAGGGGGGGGAGCGATGCTGAGGGGCTGCTGATCATCTTGCCAGGATTTATCTTGGGACTGTCAACCTAGGCATGAGCAGTCGAAAGGAAAAAACAGAAATGGAGAGCATTCTTACCATCAATGGCCATCAATTTGTTGACACTCCAACAACTATTCTTGAGCTGGTGTGTGCCATTAGCATGTGCAGAAAGAAAGAAAGCCAGTGAGAGGCACTCACGATCCTGATCATGTGGCAGTAGTGCACCATCATGAGCAAGCCTAAGAACATCACAGGGATGCACGGACAGTTGCACCAGGGGTGATCCAGTGATGAGCTGGTAGAAGTGATGCATGCACGAAGGTGGGGAGGGTTAGGAGCGAATGGGGAAAGAGTGCATGGCAGGTACACTCAAGGGTGGTCTTGAGTTGGTAGGTATGGTCATATTCGCCCGTGCGGGTGGTGTAACTCTGGAAAAGGAACTGGTCAGGACAAGGACATGGAGAGAAAGCAAGCGAGAGAGGGGCACTCAATCGCTGGTAAGGGAAAGATTGGCTTGAGCTTGTTGCCGTCATTTTTGTGCGGTGTTTTTTCAGGGCTGAACATGCCGGTAATGGTGGGAGGGGTGTATATGAGCAAGAGGGGGGCTGCAAGGTGCAAGACACGGAAAACGCAAGTGAGACACTGGAGAAGGCAAAGAGCAAAAAAAACCGTGGCTTGACCAGCTCAGCAGGCCTAAGCTGGCAATAAGTTGGCTCAATGGGGGTTGGCTAAGCAGTAAGCCAGCTCAGTGGGAGTTGGCTAAAATGGCAGCTCAACCACTTGCAGCTTGGCTCAGCTGGGGTTGTAGCCAGCTCCAGCTCTGGCTTTAGCCAACAATCAGCTGGAGCTGCTGCAACACTAGCTTGGGATGGCCTGGGATGGCTTGGGATGGCTTGGGATGACTTGGGACACTTGATGAGCATATAAAAGGTATGTAGTCTTTCTCTCACCTTCAATATCTTCGACTCACCATGGCATCTGATAATTGTGCTGTAGGCCCCAATGGTGAACTCCTAGATGCATCTCAAATCGTCTTTTTCAATGACCCTGACGACGATGAGCCCATGGCCCCAGCGACAGCATCCTCAGTGGCCCAGCCCTGGCTATCTGTGACAACACTTGACTCTTTTGTCAGCAAAGTCCCTCCAGCTGCATGTCGATTGACTTGCACTCCTTGCCCATCTACAAAGGTGATTGATCCCAATAATGTCATGGCCCTCAAGCGCAAACCAAGTGATGCAGCAGCTGCCCACCCACCTTGCTGCCCTTGCCAAGCCTCCCCAGAGCATGAAGAAGACAAGGCCACAAAGCCTGACCCCACCAATACTGAAGACAGCAATCCTGTCAACCCAGACATTGCCTATGAGGAGGCCAAGGCACTCGGTGATGCAGACTGTGAGGTACGTGTGCACTGCTCCTCCCAGATCCTTATTTGACGCATTGCAAAGGCCATGTGCAAGAAGCCCACTGGCAAGGACAAATGCACAGCTGACATCCTTACAGTTTTCAAGAAAACTACAGGTTACATTCATCTGGACACAGGAAAGACAACTGATGGGCACTTCTGCCTTGTCTGCAGGTATGTTTTTATCCTTGAGTTCAACCTGTTTTGTAACATATTGCCCAGGGACAAAGGGGTCAGGGAAGCATCCTATTTTTTTGCTGGAGGCATCTCCAGCCTGCGTACTCATATCGCAAGGTATGACACTCTTTCATTTCATCAATTGTGATGTCTTTTCTAACCACTTGAAAGGAATGAGGACCATTTCGACATATACAAAGACCGATGCACAAAGTTGAATATACCTATCAACAACCAAGCCATCCCTGTCTCAAGAACTGAACTGTACGTCACTACATCTATACATCGATCTTCTGATGTTCACAATAACTGCTAGCCAACGTCAAACAACCCTAGATGGGAAGTTTACCAGCCAGAAACGTGTTGCCCCATTCTCAATTCGAGGCCTCATCAACCATCTGGTTGAGCTTGTTGTCTCTGAGGATGATGCATTCCTTCTGCTCGACAAGCCTGTGTTCTGGCAGCTAATCCAATATCTTTGTCCCAGTCTCCCTAAGCAAGATATTCCTTATTGCACCAAGATTCGTGAAGAGGTTCTGGCATGCGCTGTGCAGGCCGAATCCAGGGTGAAGATAGCACTTCAGGTATGCTCAGTATTTGTTTGCCAGGTGAAGTACTAACTATGTTACAAGGCTGTTAAAGGAGAGATCTTGTTCACTTTCGACTCTTGGACTTCTCAGGGCACTGGCAGCAATCCATATTTATCAATCACTGCACACTATGTCGACAGCCCCTTTGGCAAACCAGATCAATGGGTGCTCAAGGAAGACCAACTTGCCTTCACTCTGCTGGAGGGACACCACACCAGAGCGAACATCGCTTTGATCATTGCTAGTGTCCTGGAGCAGTATGGAATTTGTGGAAAGGTAAGGATTATATTCACCCTATGTACAGATGCTAACTAGAACTAACTACTTGTAGTCGGGATGGTTCACTGCCAACAATGCATCCAACAATGACATGGCCCTCAAAGCATTGAAGGGTCTCATAGATCCTGATGGTAACTGCTGGGACCCTGTCCAGCATCAAGTTCAGTGCGTAATCATTTTATTTGCATCTTCGCCAACTCATGCAGTACCCATGTCCCACAGTTGCATGGAACACTCCCTACATCTTGCAGTGGGCCACGTCCTTTCCCACATCACCCCCATGCATACTGAGAAGAAACACCATGCCAGAAAGTATAGTGAGGATGACAAGTCATCACCAAACATTTCAGCATCCAATGATGGCAGCGCCATCATCTTGCATGCCCTTCACAAATTGTTGGGGCTCATCAAGCAGGTGTGTGTAATCCATCGCATTTATTATCTCCACTTATACATCTTTCAGATATGAAAATCACCTCAAGCTTGCACTTTCTTCAGATGGATGTGTCGCAAGGTCAAAGACCCTGAGCTTGAGCTCAAGTTGTTTGTACAAACTTGATGGGCATCAATGTTTGATTGTCTTGATCGGGCACTCACACTCCAAATGGTATGTACATACACAGTGTGGCAAGACAATGTACTGACTCAATCACAGGCAGTAAAGCGATTCACACAACTAGCAGATGATAGTGAAGATGTTCCCCCTCTGTGCAACAAGAAATATAGCAAGTTCTGACTGTCAAAGCTTGAGTTGGATGGGGTGAAACTGCTGCATGACTTAATGAAGGTTGGCCATCGCATCCGCATTCTTTTTTCTCTACAACACATTGACTATCAACAGGAGCCAGCAACAGCACAACAATCATTCTCCACATCTCATGACCCTGCTGTCTGGCGGACAATCCCTGTCCTCAAGTTCTTGCAATGGATGTGGGGGACCATGCCCAGTGAAAACCGGAACTGAGCTGGGCCGAGTTTTTCTGCATTCGACTGAGTTGAACTGAGTATGCTGACAATCTTGGCCTGTGCCAGAAAATGTCGCTTTTTCATATGAAATCTGAGGTTGTCCACGACGAATCTGGATGATTATTGCTCATTTTTGGTTGCAATCTGTGTCCCACTGTGTTCAGCTGCACTCTACAGAGGTGTTCAGAATCTTCTTATTTCAGAAAATACACATTATTATTCTACTGTATATGCACCCCATCTCTGAGCTCATCTGATCTTAGCTGTACCCACCAAAACAACTCCACCTTCTCTGCTAATAATCCCAAGGACTTCATGAAGGCATCAGAATAGGGACTAGGTGGAGAAGTGGGGCCCTTAAACATCATGATGGTGACAAAAAACAAGACACCAAAGACAGCAAAGCAACTGAGTTGTAGAAGCTACAACCCGAGGAGGCTTTAGTATGCTGTCTTGTCATAGAGATGAAGGAAAGCAGCCACACCCATAATGATAACGGTGTACCATCCTTGGCGAACTGGAAGCCAACAAAGCCATTGATACAGAGACAAAGATAGGCAGCTATGACCAGACCTGTATATGCTGCTGCAAACTACTACTGCAACTGTCTGAACATTGATTAGAGAGTGGTCCAAGAATGAACTATGCCCGTACTCACTGGATAGCTAGTGTTGACAGTTGGGATAATGTGTAGGAAAGGGGGGACAGGGGGAAGTGAGTGGTCAGAAAAGAAAGCAAGCGAGCAAAGGGACTCACTTAAATGGCAGTGGCATCTCTGGTTTCTGAGCCCACAGCAAAAGAGAGAAAAAAAAACATGTTGCAGGGAGAGAGAGGTCCAGGAGTGCAGGCCTGGACAACGATGCCCATGCCTGGGAATACAGGGATGTGTGCAGCCCAGATTGTTGTGATTCAGGATGTTCAGGAGGCTGAAAAAAGTGGTAGAGGGGCCAAACGGTGAGCACTGGCCTGGAGCCTGGACTAAGTGGGCGTGATGCTGGCAAGGGGCACTGTAAAGGGTGAAGTAATGCAAACTAAGAAGTGTCAGACTAGTAAAGGAGCTAAGGAGCAGGATCATACAGGTTCCAGACAATGGTGACAACTTAAGTGACATTGGCCAGGCAGGCATAACTGGAGGCAAAAGTGGAGAACAGTGATAGTATGGATGGGAAGCAATGAGTTAGGAGTTGGTAGCCTGTAGGTGAGGAGGAGGGTAGTGGTTGGCTTCACATTGCAGCAATGGCAAGGTGGTTGACATTGGTGAAGGTGATGGTGGTGGTGGTGGTTTTGGAGAAGGGAGGAAGAAGTGAGAAGAAAAGTGGGACGGCCGCCATATCTTGCTTGCAAATCTGCAAAGGGTTTGGATCACAGTCATTCCAGGCTGCACACATGCACTGTAAGGTGACCTTCACAGGCATATTTTCAAGTGGTGGATCGGACAATAAGATCTATAACTCAGAATTATCTGAGGTTCTCTGAAGTTGCATCACTTTCTCAGATTTGCACTGCAAGTCCTCAGACCAGCGCCGCTTAATGCTGATGAACTCATATTTTCTCATATTTTCTTGGTTCCAGTTTTCACTGGGGACCATGGCCAATACACCAAGGTTCGACGATCTCATGGATACGATTGGCTATGGTTTAGAGAATATGCACAAGTGGTACCACAAAACGAAAGACACCGATGCATACTTCATCTGCCTTGGTCAGTGTTCTTAATGGATTGATAAGGAATCTCTCTAATGTCCACTTTCAGCCCTCAATCCCAACTGGAAGGTTGCATATACCAAACATGAGTGGGACAAGGAATCTTACGATGCTGGTTTGGAACAACTGAACAAAGCAGTATGTTCATTGACCATCAATAGCCCAGGTCCCCACTAATATGCTGCTAGTTTGACAGGTATGCCACCTGCTTCCCCAGTGCCCCTACATTGGGGGAATCTCCTCTATCTACCATGGATAATGGCAAATCGCATGCCACTTATGGGCATTCCTGGATGCTTTGCACTGTTGAAGAACGGACAGCCACTGACTGCTCAAAGTCAGGGGGGCATGATGAACTTGACTCCTACCTGGATGTACAGCTTGAGCGGATAGAAGATGTTGTTAGCTGGTGGGGTGTGAGTATGACATTTCTACCATGGAATGTGGTGCTAATTTGTTACAGAAACACTCGGAACAGTACCCTATACTTGCCCAAATGGCTTGGGACTACCTACCAATCCAAGGGTCATCTACACCTTCTGAACGCACATTCTCGAATGCATCTCTCACCAATTCTCAGGAGCAGAACTGCCTGGCATCGGACACATTCGAGGCACTGCAAATCCTCAAGAGCGCATACCATAATGGCCATATGAGTGCCCCAGTTGAGGCAGAGAACTATTACCATACAATTACAAGTGCCCTAGGAGGTGAGGATGGCGACGCAGATAGCCCTGCAACTTCTTTTTTCTAGTCTACCCTGTATATACTGTGTAGGGTACTTGTGTACTCAAATAAATTTGCATCCAGTCTTGTGATGAGTTGTGAGCGCGTGAGCAGGTGTTGGGCATGGTAATAATGACACCCAGTTTGTGTTTGCATTTGCCTGATTACTTTTCAGTGTAGACCTGTCTCAGTGTCATTGTTTAGCTTACATGGCTCCAATGGCAATGGGTGTGCTGCTCCTCATACTTGATGGTTCCCTCTTTGATCTCTGCTTGGGTCTGTAACTTGATCATGACCTTCTCAAGTTCCTTGGCTTCCTCTTCCATCCACGTGACCTTTCCATGTTTCTACCCTTCCTCAGCTTGCAATCGTGTTGTGCCTGCACATCAATTCAATTCTTTTCTGCAACACTAGCCTTATATGTTGCTCATTCCTTCTCACAATGTGCCTGGTCGATTTCATGTTCTCATTTGGCAATCTGTGCTTCCCTGTGTGCAACCTCAGTGCAGTGGTCCGTCCATTCATACATGTACAGAATGATGTGTGTCACAACCACATGCACATGCACACACTTGCATCCCCTTCACACTGGCACCCTTGCATTTCCCTCAGGAAATTGGATCACAATCTGCCTCCAAGCTCAGACCACAACAAATATTATTGGGTCCAGTTCAGGTTTGAACCCTAGAAGAACCTGAACCAGACCTAAAGTCTGGTTCACTCAGGTTCAGGTTCAGGTTCACAAAATCTGTGAACCGGACCCCAATTCAGGTTCAAGGTTCAGGGAAATATGCCCCTGAACCGGACTGAACTGAACTGCAGCAACCCTAATGGCAACAGATATCTTCTCCAATCTGAGGATAGCTTTGAGCAGCTTCCTGGGTGCATCACAAGGTCAACCACTGTCCTTTCCCATCCCTACCACTGGCCACACTTCACCACCCCCTATCCCAATCCCACCTTGTATCTCCCCACAGAGCAAGGACACTATGGCTCAAGCACCATCCCCCCCCCCCTGTTGACCCTACCCCCAACCCCATTACTCCAACACCAGTGCCATCCAGCATCCACTCAAACATAGTTGTCAACACACTCCCAGACAGCAAGATACTCTCACTAATGGGACAGATCCCCTCTTCAGATCAGGTTTGCCATGTGAGAAAACAATGCAGAGCCTTGTTGAAATACATGGAACTTCAGGAGCATATCACTGGGGTGCTTTCAGCTTGGACAAAGGACCTCCTCCCAGCAATTGACATCTTGGGGAACACTGAGCTCAATGACCAAATCTTCACCACTACCTTCCATGATTACACTGCTGTTGAACACCATTTTCTCATTCCCCAAATCCTTGACAAGATTGAAGGTTACATGTCAGACAACAACATACAAAGCAACAAACCAGTCAGGTTTGCTGAGTACAACCCCACCATCTCTCTCTCCTCCACCCCAAGCCCCATCCCTAACATTCCCCAGCTCACTGAACAACTTGACAATCCAATGTTGCGGAAGCAGCAGTTGGGCCACATGGACAATGGACTAGCAGTTGACATAGATTAGTGTTGTGGCAGCTCCAGCTGATTGTTGGCTAAAGCCAGAGCCAGAGCTGGCTACAACCCCAGCCAAGCCAGGCTGCGAGTGGTTGAGCTGCCATTTTAGCCAACTCCCACTGAGCTGGCTTACTGCTTAGCTGACCCCCATTGAGCCAACTTATTGCCAGCTTAGGCCTGCTGAGCTGGTCAAGCCACGGTTTTTTTTGCTCTTTGCCTTCTCCAGTGTCTCACTTGCGTTTTCTGTGTCTTGCACCTTGCAGCCCCCCTCTCGCTTGTATATACCCCTCCCACCATTGCCAGCATGTTCAGCCCTGAAAAAACACCGCACAAAAATGACAGCAACAAGCTCAAGCCAATCTTTCCCTTACCAGCGATTGAGTGCCCCTCTCTCGCTTGCTTTCTCTCTGTGTCCTTGTCCTGACCAGTTCCTTTTCCAGAGTTACACCACCCGCACAGGCGAATATGACCACACCTACCAACTCAAGACCACCCTTGAGCGTACCTGCCATGCACTCTTTCCCCATTTGCTCCTGACCCTCCCCGCCTTCGTGCATGCGTCGCTTCCACCAGCTCATCACTGGATCACCCCTGGTGCAACTGTCTGCGCATCCCTGTGATGTTCTCAGGCTTGCTCATGATGGTGCACTACTGCCACATGATCAGGATCGTGAGTGCCTCTTGCTGGCTCACTTTCTTTCTGCACGTGCTAATGGCACACACCAGCTCAAGAATAGTTGTTGGAGTGTCAACAAATTGATGGCCATTGATGGTAAGAATGCTCTCCATTTCTGTTTTTTCCTTTCGACTGCTCATGCCTAGGTTGACAGTCCCAAGATAAATCCTGGCAAGACAATCAGCAGCCCCTCAGCATCGCTCCCCCCCCTCTCACCTAACAGCCCCTACTTCCATCCCCTCTTTCCTCCACAGAGGCTTGCAGACATCACTCTTGACCATAACATCCATCCCGACTCAGTCCCAGTCAATGCCCCCCCAATGCGCTTGACCTCCCCCGCTGCCCTCTTGACCTTGCCACCAAATTCAACCAATGGCTCCATCAACGTTGATGCAATTACCACAGCGGGCCCCTCTCACCTGTGCATTCTCTAAAGCTCCTGGCTCATCTGTCATGTTACTGAACACGTCCTACTCCTCCAGCATAAAGCTGCAACAACATGATAGATGGGGCATCACTGTCAGCATCACACACTTCATCCACTCATGTCCGCACTTGGACAGGTCGTACCTCCTCACCCTCACCAGTATGGCCCCCGTCTCGACACTGATGTGCTCTCCCCATCCCCTTTCTCTATCATGCACCTGCATGCACCTGTCATTGTCTCTTTGTCCTCAGGAGTCTCTGTCTGCATCTGGGTCATGGTCCATCCCATTCCCATTTCGCCGTTTCGCTCTCTCACTCTTGGTCATCATCAAGGAGCATTACTGGATCGCATCATCCAGAGGCACCACGTCTGCTTTCTTCGCTGACACCAAGAAGGGCAACTTGGGGCAGAACAGCAGTGACCAGAAGTGCTCCTACGGCAAAAAGAAGGGGCACAAGACGTCAGAATGTTGCAAGCTCAAAAAGGAGAAGGAAGAGCAGGGAGCAGCCAAAGCCAGCAAAACCGCCAGCAGCAGCAGCAACTCCTCGTTGACCACCACTGCAAGGATCGCATGTAGTACTGACACTCAGCCATTGAGTGGTACCATTTGTCTCTTCCGCACCACAGCCATTCCATGCCGATCCCCCATCACTAAACGCCTGCACACCGCCTGCGAACATGCCCTTGAGGCACAGGTCGCATCCAGCTCCAAAGACCCCTCTGATGACTGGATTATGGATTCCGGGGCATCCCAGAACATGTGCAGGCACCATCACCCTTTCCCCTACGGACATCGTCCTCCATGACAAAAGCTCTACCCAGGCCACTGACGTCAGCAGCATACTCTTCAAGCCCTGGTGCTTTTTCTGGAGCGGCCTACCAACAATACTATTGAAATTGCCATTGCGCAAGGTCAGAGCTTTCCTCCAGAACTCACCAAAGGCCAACACAATGGTCTTTAAATGCTTCCATGCCATATTAAATGAGTGCTGTATCAGTCGTTGCATCTAGTACATTGTCGGACTATTCATGCAAATGCACAAGGGCAAGTATAAGGTCAATCCAATATTACCAGAGGGACTCAACCTTGTAGAAGAAGAGCAAATCATGCATGAAACCCAACTAACTGTAGGAGGATTTGAAAGTCGAAGAAGGCCTTAGTTTGTATCACATCTGCTGCACCAGGATCTTTACCCATGTTCTGTGGGCCAATATTTCCAAGTTTGATCCAAATTGCCTTGAAAACAAGGAAAGTACAAGACTATCAAGGCTGATATCTTGGGGGCCGCTTGTCTGACGATGAGTCAAGATCAGAGGAGTGTTGTTATGATCCACCCCAATTTTTCTCATCCTTGTCGGACCCCCTCCTCGTCACCCTAACCATGCCTAAGCGACCACTGCCATTGAACCCATCATCCTTGCCAGACCTGCCACCGCTACCGCCCAGTGAACCATCCAAACCATTGTCACCCCTTGATCAGCCCCCAGTTAAGCCCCTCATCCCCGTCCCATGGAATATCCATCGTCGGGAATACTCCTCAATGGAGATGTACCAAGAGCCATCCCCAGTAGAGAACCCACTGGAAGACCCAGACAGTCCTATGGAAGACGCGCCGCCCTTAGAGCCAGAACCATTCATTCCATATGAACCTGACGTCCCTGGAGGCAACACGCACACCTTGTCCCCAGAAGAGTCCCCCATCATACCATGGCAAGAGTACCTTGCCCCGGATAGTCCTGTGTCCCACAAGCACTCCCTGTCACCTACAAGTCCTTCTTCGGCACCCATATGTCAATGCACCAGTAGAGAAGGCAGTTACTACTCAATCACGCCTACTGCCTCATCGCCCATAGCTGGCACCTCGCCCCAGAGCCAAGGCTACCAGTCGACCTCTCCCGGAGGATCCGCAGACAATCCCTCATCCACGCAGAGCTCCGCAGACGACGCAGATAGCAACATGGCCCTTAATTGGGTCACCATCAATACGGACTACCTTAAAGGGTAGTTGCTTACGCTAGACGCTGTTACGCACGGACTCTGCGTATTTGTAAGGACTGCGACAAGTACTTACGGGTAAGCATTTAGAGTCTACCTTTAGTTATAAAGGTCGTACAGTTTAGTGCAAAGCTAAGTTAAGACTAACTTAGATAGTATAGCAGACTCTAGGTGCTTGACTTAGAGCGCGAGAGGATTGCTTAGAGTGATGGAAATGGGAGTGAACGCTCTAAGGAGCTTTAGGTCCTGGGATTACTGCAGGAGACCAAGTCTGGAGAGTTGGGGGCTCTTCAGGAGGTCTTATATACATGAGCTACCTAGTCATCTATCTAACGAGTCAAGG
>Ga0307510_10000711_pt1 | contig 34125 bp, 29 predicted proteins | sample 12_EM_MG_FD_207224 | JGI IMG/M metagenome (GOLD analysis project Ga0307510, IMG submission 207224) | Populus trichocarpa ectomycorrhiza microbial communities from riparian zone in the Pacific Northwest, United States - 12_EM | ecosystem: Host-associated > Plants > Roots > Unclassified | place... | reverse complement strand
GTTGTGACAGGTTGCTAGCGATGGAACTGATACTGCCAACCGAACTTCGCTTGACCTTTGGCAAGTCGAGAGCAGCCTCAGCAAGTGTCTCAAAGACGACAAGTGGTTTCTCCTCTGGACGCAGCACTGCGGACGAGCCTTCAAGTCGCTTGACAGTTAGGCAATAGTCCGTCGCATCCTCGCCCGCAGGTAGACGGAACCGTTGGATAGCCTGCTTGACCACTTCCTCCGAACTCGTTGAGGAATCGAGTAGGACGGTTTTGAACGTCGCTTCTGTTTGCAACTTCTTTCCAGCGAAGATGCGTAAGACGCTCAATTCAGGAACTAAGCTGGAGCCATCTCCGTTGATAATTCCCCCTATCAAGAGGGATCCGGGGCGCGGACGACGACCGTCACTGGTCGGTGATAAGGTAGATGCAATACTCGCCTGCCCCGAATTCACGGGAGATATCTGGAGCAATTGCTGTGCTTCGGGCGGAGACGCAGGTGAACGAGTGAGATAGTGTTGCCGATACAACGTCTGTTGTTCTTTATCGCACTGGCGGAGGCTCGAAGCATGCAGGGACACAGGAGGCGATGTGTTTGTCAGTGCTGGCCCCCTTCGTGGCGGAGTTTGTGGGCCCCTACTGTTGCCGGTGTGATTGCTCGACGGGCCATACTCCTCTGAGCTGCGCGCCTCGATGGGCCAGCTGATGTCGATGGAATCATTGGTGCCCTTCTCCTTGTGGGTGTCCTTACGCCGGTCGAAAAACATGACTCCGCTAGGAAGCGTTGGGACAGTGGAGCGTGGTGGCGCCTGTCGTGGTGGCTGACTACGCTGGTTGTTGTCCTGTAAAAGCAATGGTGTCAGGCTCATCTTCTTCGTCTCCGATGAGTTAATGAGATCCATGAAACGAGCCAAAGCGGAAGAAGAGAGAGACACGGAAGAAGAGTCTTGCGGTAGAATCAATTGATCGCGAGAACCCTGGTGGCGTATGGACAGCCTACCCAGTCTCTGGGTGGACGTAGCGGAGGCTTGGCGAGCCGTTGTTTGGGCCGTGATCTCCTGCTGGCTGCGTTGTCCCTCGATCTGTTGGCGTTGTTGTTGTTGATAATGTTGGGCCACTTGCTGCTCTGCCTCTTGTTGTTGCTGCAACTGATGCTGTAATTGCTGGGCCCGGTGTTCCTGTTGGCGACGCTGCTCTTCAGCAGGGTCACGCGCTCGTGCCGGGTCAGGTAGCGTCTCTTCCCAACTCATCTCATCACCAGGGTCAACGTCTTCGCGGCGTTCTTTCTCTGCTAACGCAGCCTCCTCCGCAAGGGAGGGATCTTCATCACCGTAGCCGCCAACATCGTTCCACTCATCGTCATCATCATCACCGTATACTTCCTCATCGTCTCCCCAGACTTCGGGAGGATAACTATGAACCTGTGGAGTAGGGGTGAAGATAATGGAACGTCGTGCATGCTGTCGTGGGCTGGTCATGGCACATGGGTTATTGCGAGATGGAGGGGATGGTGACTGCTGATTGGGTCCAGCGCGGGAAGACACGTTGTTGCGAAAGTGATCGTGAGACCCTTGAAGGCCATCCTGCATTTCTACTCGGGTGGTCGAAGCCAGCTGTCACACGAGTTATTTGAGAGTATATGGGAGTAAGCAAATCGGACGTACATCAACGTTGCGGTGCTTATTGGGCCTCGCGAGACGTTTGAATGGAGTCTCTATGTTGCCTGCTGGTATAAAACCAATCTCTTGTGTTTTGAGGACGCGAACGAGCCACCAGTAGGGATTGCTATCGTCCATCAGGACGAGGCTGTCGCCTTTTACGACACTGGCCTGACCCTCGACGGTTGCGGCGAAATCGTGTATTGAGTAGACCAGGTCGAAGTCGATTGATTGATTGGGTACTGACAGGGAGGAAGAGCTGTCATCATCGTCGACATAGTCGACACAGTAACTCTCACCTGGGCCAGAGTCCTCTGCAATCATTGATTGTTGCTCGTCGGAGGGATAGCCTCCACCCCACATTTGAGCGAGATACGATTGATCGTATGAGACTCCTTTTTCATGTGCGTTGAGGGTGTCCTGAGACAATGGTGCACGCATGGAAGGACGTTCCATTGGGTGGGAAGGAAGCAAGTAGCTCAGATGTATCCATGCTGTGCGCTGGAAAGGTGCAGCGGCTGTGTAGTAGCGTCCATCATGACCCCCGGAGCGTGCGGACACCGGAACTAATCGGATAAATCTGGCCCACGCTGGGATCCTGTATTGTGTGGCTATGCAACACCTCCACACGCTATTCTACAATACATATATTCCTACAACCTCCATTTTCGATTCTGCTTTTTTTTTTTGTCGGGCTTTATTACTCAGGCGACTACTTTGTGTAGGGTGTAGAGTATAATGGCACCTCTTTTCGAACAGTCAAAGTAATCAGGACGGTAAGCACACTCTTCAATTATTGTCTCTTTCCTCGCTCATTGGGATTGCTAGTTATCCTGAATAGATGGAAGGATAGGTGACATGGGTAGACGAAAAAGTTGAAGCGCGACTTGGAGGGGGTTCTAACGAAAGACCGGTGGAATTGAGGCGGAGCTCGGAATATGCCGAAGCGCCGCGAAAGTTGTATGCGATGTCTCGAACACGTGCCATGAACAGGCCTGATTGATGTGGCATACAATGATACGACGTGCCCTGGATATACCACATACAATGTGGTAGTGGATGTCCCTACCGATCCTTACCCATCCCCGGGTCATCCCCCTGATCATCGCCTCCAAGGACAAGGTAGTTACCCCAATCAGGATTGACATCCTTGCCGACTCCTGGACAACATACCGGAGGTGTATTAAGTATTGGGTCATCAACGTGTACGCGCCCACACTTGCTGTATGGTCCTCCTATGCAGTCGCTCTGCCCATCACCTGATAGGGCATGGACTACACCGTCCCAGACGGAGACCTTAACGACTAAACCCGTGTCTGAACATCGTCTACCCGGTAACGATTTCTAAGGGTCACGCGCTTTCATAGTCTGGATATCTCGCTGTTCCGTTGAATGGGTCCGCCTCTTCTTTCACTTCCACAACCCGCCACGGCGCTGCCAGAGATGGCATACACAAACCTCCCGAGCCTTCTTCCTCATTTATGACGACTTCACAGACGTGAGTATCGCATCGCCAACCCGTCTGGTACTGTGCAGAGGGAATTGGCTTTATGGCCATACATGACGCACTCTGGAAGGAGCCATCTTCCAAATGATTTGCAAGCACTTTCCGCAACGAACCGTTTACGTTGACCTAATCAATCTCATACACGACGTACGTCAATAGCCCCTTCTTCTCGTCTCGAGACAAACCCCCAGTAACCGCCGCCGCATGTTTCATAATTAAAAAGATGTGGATCGACTCGTTCCCCTAATCACCGCCAGAAGAAAGGGTCCATCTGTCCATATCCAACCTTGACAAGTATGACTTTTTCTCTCCAGCGTCACATATCAGGTGCCCCGTTTCCTGACCAACTACATGCACAGGACAATTGTGCTCTGCAACACTGTCATGTACTTCTTCTACTCCCCGGTCGCTCTCGCGCTACTCTGTGGTTTCGCCTCGGGAGAAGTACAAGTCGGATCTGGACTACGACAAGTCTGCGTTCGGCGCTCTCCTACCCCTCGGGGAGTACTTCCAAGTCTAGGACGGCTACCTGAACATGTCCTGGGATGCCAAAGCAAATCGGCAAGATCTACACGGACTTCATGGTCAACTAGTGTTCATAGTGAGTCAACGCGGTCCCCATACACCCGCACCCGACGCAGCGCGCGATCCTGGATGCCAACTACAGCTGCAAGGGCTCTGAGGCAGAGGCGCAGGACTTTCGCGAAGTTGGGCTGGATGCGTACCACAGTGGGGGGCAGGGGTATATGCTCTTCAATAGGGTCATCGGTGCGATCTCGGAGGTGAAGGGCCCATGTGGTAAGGTCGCTTGCATCACGCCATCTTCCGCACAAGCAGGGAGAGAAGATTTACAAGCGCACGAGATATATCGGCTGTTCGAATCCAGCTATTACTAAAAAGAGATAGATGGCTATACCCCCTTTGCTCTTTCCCACTTGGAAAAGATTGTATATATTTTCCGAAATAATAAAACATAAAATTTCAACCCCCTGTTACGGTGCCAGCTGATTGTTCGAGTAGGACAGCTCCTGCCCTGTTATTGTTCTCCACGGAGACTACTCTACGGTCTGTGCCAATGGATGATGCATGATGGGCTATGTTAATGCCGGTTACAATTTCGGTCAGTACCCTGTACATGAATATTCCAAAGCTCCCCAATCAACCTCATAACTCGGTTAGAAGCCTTGGATGACCTCCGATGCTAGATGTGGTGCTGTGCCATGGAGTGTGTGCCCATTGTCTCTGTAAACATCTGGTGTAAATGAGTGCGGAACTTCTCGGACCGCCCAAATTCAGAGCACTGTAAGGGCTTGAGGTCACATTCCTAATACCTAATACACAGGTAAGGGTATAGACGAAGGACAGTGCTGGCGTGTCGGGGACGCCGGACGGTGGGCGATTGAGTACTAGTTTTGCTATTATTTGTGGGTGCGATGAGCAGGGAAACTTGGAATGGCTTCAATCATGTGGTAACGAGGGTGGAGGACGGGAGATGAGATCTATGAGAGGTAGGCCAAGCAAGGTAAGGAAGGCAAAGCAGAGAGGGCTAAGTGTGGCGGGCTCAGGTGGTTCAGGAGACGTCATGCGATCAAAATAGTACTCGTTCTGAGGCTACAGCGTGTTCCCATCTTACAGTGTATCGCTCTTTTTCCATTACCGGTGACACTAACTACGTTGTTACAGCATACACAGTACGACAATAGACCGGTATACAATAGGACTATATCTTTCTACCAATGAAACTTAGTATGGACTCTATCACGTGTTGTTGTAGTTGTGATCTGTGGGATTTCCTGGGGTTGCCATTTTGGTGCCATGCTCTGTGAGCATGCGTGCAAGGTCCGCATGGCCATTCTCCGATGCCAAATGCAGCGCGGTCAACCCGTCCTCGGTCTGAGTTGACACATCGGCGCCGTGCACTACGAGTACCCATGCGACATCCACATGGCCATAGCATGATGCCAAATGCAGCGCAGTCCACCCATCCTTCATCTGAGCTGACACGTCGGCGCCATACTCTATGAGTCCCCACACGATATCCACATGGCCCCACCAGGATGCCATATGCAGCGCGGTCCACCCGTTCTCAGTCTGGGCTGACACTTCTGCGCCGCGTACTAGAAGCATCCATACAAGATACCCCTGGCCATTATGGGATGCCAAATGCAGTGCAGTCAACCCGTCCTCCGCCTGGGCTGACACGTTTGCGCCGTACTCTACAAGCATCAGTGCGAGATTCACGTGGCCATACTGGGACGCCCAATGCAGCGCAGTCCGCCCGTTCTCGGTCTGGGCTGACATGTCGGCACCGCACTCTACGAGCGTACGCGCGACATTCACATGACCATTCTCCGATGCTTCATGCAGCGCAGTCCACTCATCCTTGGTCTGGGCTGACACGTCGGCACCGTGCTCGATGAGCATTCGCGCGAGATCCACATGTCCCCCACGTGCAGCTAGATACAAAGGAGACGATCCGCTAGGGAGGCTTTCAGAATTTACATCCTGTGGGTACTCAATAGCCAAGATCTTCGCAAGGTCGTGTAGACCGCAAAAAGCGGCATAATGTAAGGGGGTACGACAGGGTGGAGGTGGCCTTTCGGCTCGTTCGGGTCCGAGTCGCCTCCAGTAGTTTGTTGGGTCGTATATCCAGAGCCAGATGGAAAGGTCTGGTTTCGTCCGGTCAAAGGGCTGCGTCATCCCTTCTACTTCGTGTTGCAACACACCCTCAAAACGTGCATGCTCGAACCAGTGGTGGGCTGCGTATTCAGCAAGAGGAAATTGGGTCAGGCTCTGGCTGGTGACGTTTTTATCCAGGTGCAATAGCATACCCAGACATGCTTGAGCGACGAAGGTATGAGCAGATGATATAGAAATGTGGTAACGGCGGGACATGCTGTCGTATTTTTCGGCAAAGCGTCTAGATGTCAAGAATTCCTTGACCGTGAAGTGAGCGAATTGTACGACTCTGAACCTTTTGATAGGCCCTTCGAAGTTGATGACGGAGAGTAGTGTGGAGCAAGCGGATAGTACTGCTTCGACCGGATTTTTCAGCCGCCAATCCTTGCGAAATTTCGGAATTGCATCCAACTTGAAATCAAAGGCGAGAATTTCCGCCAGTTCCTCGACTTGGAGCGGGCGAGAAGCCACGGTGACGCAGACGAGGAGTCGTCGGGCAGATTCCCACTTCGTCTCTTTGATCTCTCTCAAAGTGCGCTCATATGTCCCATCAAGCGTCACCGGCAATCCGTTCAGAATATCCTGAATATCCCCTGGGAAGCAGTCAGCGAGGTATGTGAGCTGACAATTTACCCATCTAAACCTATCGGATGTACAGGTGAGATGGATGAAAGAGATGGGGTATAAATGCCTTACATCCCATCTGCCTTTTTTGTTAGGACATCAATCACAAGCTGCTTGTGCCCCGGATTCCAATTTTGCATATTTTTATTCGTATTAACAGTCGACTCGATATACTTGATGATATCCTTTTTTTGTCCGCTTTCATCATGTAAGGAAACGGAACGGAAAGCCAGAGGCTTGATGATGGCCTGGATGTCGACCTCGGTGGCACATATGCGCAGGTTTGGGAGTTGTGCCTCGACCAGGTCCTCCAAAAATGATAAGAGCTTTCGCGGGGGGACGACAGTGAAGATGTGCTTGGACATTCATCCAAGGCATCGATGATCAGATAAACTGGTTGTGGTCCTGGGCATTTCAGTAAGTCCATCAAACATTGGACAAGTTTGTCGTCGCCGGGACTTTGTGCACCATTGCGGTGCATCGAATAGAAAGCGGAAAGGATATTGTGGTAGGAGTCTGATTGGTCGCACAGCTGGAATAACACCGATGAGAGTAGCCCAGAGACGTCCTTCTTTCTATCTTCCTTGAAATCGTAGAAACATATCGCAAGTGATGCGAGCCCAGACTTCTGCATAGTCTCAAGCTCCTCGATGAGGGCCGAACTAACGAAACTGTAAGTCCTTAAGTCAAGTATGGAAAGTTTAACGTACCAAAGGACGCTCTTCCCGGCGCCTGCTACGAATGGGGGAGGGCATCAGTCTCTGGAAAATGTAAGCGCCGAGCGACAAACTAACGTTTTCCGTTGATCCATAAGAGCGAACTCGGACCCGAATCCTTCCATTCTGAGAGTGTGTTGCCATCAAGGAACCATGCCCCGGTCTCGCTGTGCCATGATTCGCGCGCGATGTTGAAGTTTTTCCAGGGATCAGGCGGAGAGAGCCACTTTTGAATATTACCCAGTAACTCGTCACCTGCCAAAGTCCGTCAGGTTTTATGCAGCAATGGTAATGCTAGGAGATAGCTGACGTTTCGACCTGTTCATGTCACTTGTCATTCGGTATAAGGACGCTTTGTTTTCTTGAAGTGGGATTGTATTCAAAACACAGCAGATCACAAGCCGAAGGCATTCACTCACCCTCGACAGCCCTGAGAGTCTGAGTTCCGACAGCCCTATCCTCTTCTTGTAGGAGGCGGTCAAGCCTCCGACGTGCTACATTGATATCCTTGACCCCGAAAAAGTTTTTTACCCATATGACTGCGTTGCATTAAAAAAAGTAACATATTAGCGAGGAAGGACTCACGCGAGCGTCGCTTCTCGAGCTTTCGGGTCACCAGAGCAAGCGTGGAGATTAGCTCCACCATCAACTTAACCACTATCTCATCCACTGCAGGCATAGAGTGAGACGTCGCAGCATATATTCTGAGACGATTGATGAAATGTTCAATCGCCTCGAGCATCTCGGCAAGTGCGTCGTAACTTGTGATTACGCCATTGGCCGCCTGATTGACCTGGGCGTTAGAAGGGGTGTCTATGTATGAACCTAGGAATGGTACATACGTCCAGTAGGATACCGAGAGTCGAATGTATCGCTTTTGCATGTGGAAGTAATTTCTGTAAAAACAGTCAGAAATGCATGACAAGCCTTCAAGACCTTTTGGTGTACCAGGCTTGCGTCGTCAGCAACTAATGTGACAGCAGAAATCGGAGTTAAAATTGATACAGTAGCCTTGATAGATTTGAAGATTCTATCACGCTGTTGAAGATCGTTGGAGGCCTGCGCTTTTTCTTGCAACAAGGTGGTAATGACATCGATGGAGTGGCAACGCTGTAGTTGGATGGCAAGCGAATCTTCCCTGTTGGTCAATGTGACGCCGGCCTTTTTATCATAATCCTGTAAGGCAGACTCTAGAAGCGCTTGGAAACGAGCCGATGTTGGCTGGTCAGTCATATCACGAGTAGGAACCTATGGGATCTGTGAGAGGAGGACTGGTTCTCGGTGACAAACAGCGGCGAACAGCGGGACGTGGTGAGTAGAGAGGGTTGGGTGTAAGAGAGAAGGTCAGGGCACTGCCCCATCAATGAATGTGTTTCATATTCGCATGGAAATGAGGCGATGTATTTGGTTCAAATTGGTTGATCAGGTGATCGCTTGAAATAGATGGACGCGAGTCTCGAAAGGTCTTAGTCTCATAAGAGGAGATTATGGAACAACATTGTAGATAGCCCGGAAGGTCATTCCAAAGGCAAGAAATGACAAAGTACCAGCGCGGCAGTGAGATGTGGTGGGACTCTCAAAGAGGTAACTTTGCCAATAGATATGGACTCGGCGGGAGGCAGTCGACTCAGGAGCTTTTGTTTACAGTAGTACTTCCCACATGTACTCCCTGAAAGTCTCGGACAGACGGCCCGCGGTACTATGTGGGTATTTGTAGGACACCACTTGGGCATACTCAAATATCATATGCCCATCTTGAAGTGCATTAGGTGCTACAAAATGCGACCGGATGAATTACTTGTGTCTAGAATTTGCAGAGATAGAAACCAAGGTATGGTGTCAACCATGAAGATACAGTATCCTACATCTGGCTCTGAAGAATGTGAATAATGCCCGTGTCATGATCTGACCCATATTAATTGCTGTAGCCAATATATTCGAAGTCCATATACGATCCAATGTCATCCTGACCAAAGGGCCTGGATATACCACTGTGAATCGTGCCGACCTCGCTCTGGACTGAAAACGATCGTCTTGACATCTGGTCATCAACTCGGTCAGTCTGGTTTAGACAACATGGGGCGTACACATCAGTGTATGACTTGCCGTTTTAATCGAGTGCGGACCATTATCGTATATACTGTCAATGTCGACGAACTCCTCCTGACAGTTGTTGTGTTCATCGTTGCGGAGTGTACTCACATCATCGTCGCTACAGACCGAATCTTCGACATCGGGATTAACGACAGGTATATTGAACTTCTTCCTACGCCTTCGTTGGTAATTTGACAACCGGGTACGTCCACTCCACGCAGGGGCTTCGCTGGAGATGGCAAATCCAGCAGGTATTTCTACTACAGCACCTAGAATATCCTGGGTTGTAGGGTGTGGGCGTCACTGTCTCGGGTGTGGGAGTTCGGCTATGTAAACGCACCTGCAGGGAAGTTTCGATGAAGGAAGTGGACATAGTTTGTAGCAACCGTGTGCCATCGCGATTTACAGGGTCAGTGTCGATGAACGGAGTAGATGTGGAGCTGACAACAGAGTGCATAATGAACGAACTAGCAGTAAGGGCCGCATCCAAGCTCCCGCTCCCTACTGTAGAGTCAGTAACAAATGGCCGTTGTCCTGTTGAAGGTGTCTGGACTGTTGGATCGTGTATATGTTCTTGAAGCCCTAGTCCGAGTTCTTCCGATGGGAGTGTGGGTGGTCGCGCCTGAATAGTTGCTAATGCCTCCCGCTCGGGAATATCTGAATCGATGCCAGTGTGTCGTCCCAGGTCCCTGCGAAGCCCGCGCTCTGCCATCCCCCCCTCTTGAACAACTGATTGCAAGTTCTGCTCCAAAACTGACCGACGTCGCTGCTCTTCCACGAGCCTGGCTCTCCACCAATCATCACGTTTTTTAACCATGTGAAGGTACTCGTTCAACATGCCTTGTGCTCGCCTGAGAGATTCCTTGAGGGGACCATTCAACTCAATGGTGCGAATGACAGTAATGGAGGGGGGGAGAAACTTGGATAGAAGTTGCATGGTGAGTTCTAGCTGAGTGGCCGTGGAATTACCATGCAGCTCGAAGGAGGCTTCATGAGGAGGGATATTGGTGCCCGAGGCACCACTGGAGCTAGGGGTGGACTCACTCGGCAGCTGCAATGCGATCTCATCAAGCACATCTCCATTGATATTTCCCAATATCAAGGGGGGTTCAGGGCGCGGATGGCGATCGTCACAGGTTGGTGATGAAGTCTGGAGTAATGGCTGCGCTTCAGACAGAGACACAGGTGAACGAGCGAGATATTGTTGCTGATACAACACCTGTTGTTCTCCATCGCGCTGGGGGAGGCCCGAAGCATGCTGGGACACAGGAGGCGATGTGTTTGTCAGTGCTGGCCCACTTCGTGGCAGAGTTTGTAGGCCCCCACTGTTGTCAGTGTGATTGCTCGACCGGCCAGACTCCTCTGAGCTGCGTCCCTTGATGGGCCAGCTAATGTCGATGGAATCATCGATGGCCTTCTCTTTTTCCGTGTGCTTACGCCAGTCGATAATCCTACCGAACAGTCCACCGGACTTCCTCTTTTTGTTCTTTCCTCTCAAGATGTCGTCGTCACCAGACTGTGGCTCCTTGCGTAACTTTGCTCCGCCATAGAGGCGACCGCTTGAGGATTGTTTGGCCTTATTATGAGCAGCTTCTTCGAGTGCCCCAATCTCTTCGCAAGTTCGCTTGCGCTCTTCCTCTTGCCGTTGCCTAGCTTCGAAAGGAAACGCCGGTAGGCCAGTGGCGTGTGGTCGCGCCTGCCGTGGCTGACTACCCTGGTTCCTACGCTGTACGGGAAACGATATCGTTCCCATCTTGTTCGTCTCCGGTGCGTCAATGGGATCCATGGAACGAGCTGAAGTGGAAGAAGAGAAGGGAGACACGGAAGAAGATGAGTCTTGCAGCAAAACCAGCCGTTCACGAGCACCCTGGTGGTGTGTGGACACCTCACCTGGTCCCTGGGTGGACGTGGTGGCGGCTTGGCCAGCCATTGTGTGAGCCATGATTCGCTGCTGTCTGCGTTGTTCCTCGATCTGTTGGCGTTGTTGTTGCCCATGCTGTTGGGCCGCTTGCTGCTCCCCCTCTTGTTTTCGCTGCAACTGCTGCAGGAATTGCTGCGCCTGGGATTCCTGTTTACAACGCTGCTCTTCAGCAGGGCCATGTGCTCGTGACGGGGCGGGGAGCTCCTCTTCCCAACTCATCCCATCATCCGAGTCACCGCCTCCGTAGCGCTTTTGCTCTGCTAACGCAGCATCCTCCGCAAGGGATGGTTCCTTGTCGTCGTAGGTGCCAACATCCCACTCGTCATCGTCGACTACTTCCTCATCATCTCCCCAGACTGCGGGAGGATAACGATGAACCTGAAGAGCAGGGGTAAAGATAACTGAACGTCGTGCATGTTGTGGTGAGCGGGTCATGACACGTGGGTCATTGCGGGATGTAGGGGATGATGGCCGCTGATTGGGTCCAGCGCGGGAAGACATGTTGCGAAAGTGATCGCGAGACTCTTGAAAGCTACCCAGCATCTCTGCTTGGGTAGGCGAAGCCAGCTGTCACACGGATTATTTGAGAGCATATGGAAGTAGGCAAAGCAGACGTACATCGACATTGTGGTGCTTATTGAGCCTTGCGAGACGTTCGAATGGAGTCTCTATTTTTTCTGCTGGTATATAGCCGATCTCTTGTGTTATGAGAACGCGAACGAGCCACCAGTAGCTATTGCTATCGTCCATCAGGACAAGACTGTCGCCTTTTACGACACTGGCTTGACCCCCGATGGTTGCGGCGAAACTGTGTAGTGCGTAGACCAGGTCAAAGTCGATTGATTCATTGGGTAATGACAGGGAGGAAGACCTGTCGTCATCGTTGGCATAGTCGCTATCACCCTCATATGGGTCAGAGTCATCTTCGATCACTGAATGTTCCTCGTCAGAGGGATATGCGTCACCCCACGTTTGAGCGAGATACGATTGATCATATGAGACTCTTTTTTCATGTGCGCTGAGGGTGTCCTGAGACCATGGTCGACGCGGGGAAAGAGGTCCCATTGGGTGGGAAGGAAGCGAGTAGCTCAGTTGTACCCATGTTACCCAAGTACGAAGGGGGTTGCACCGGAATTGCCACAGCGGCTATGTAGCGTCCACTATCATGACCCCGGAGCATTGGAAACTCCGGATCGTGCGGAGACTGGAACTAATCGGTTAGATCCGCGCCACACCTGGCAATCATTAACTTAAAATTGTGTGGGGTCACCACAATGTATGTATCTCTACGACCTCCCTTTCGATTCTGCTTTTTTTTTGTCAGGCTTTGTGGCTCAGGCGACGACTTTTTGTAGGGTGTAGACTATAATGGCACCTCTCTTCGAGCGCTCAAAAGTAATCAGGATGGTAAGCACACCCTTCAATTATTGTCCCTTTCCTCACTCCTTGGAATTACTAATTATCCTGGATATGGATGGAAGAATGGGTGACACGGGTAGACGAAGAAGTTGAAGCGATTTGGAAGGGATTCTAACAAAAGACTGGAGGAATTGAGGCGGATCTTGGAATATGCCGAAGTGCAGCGAAAATTGAATATTGAAGGACCTAATTGACGTGGCACACACAGCGTACTCTGGGTATATTTTTACCGTTTAACTACCGCATACAATGTGGCAGTGGATGTCTCTACCGATCTTTGCCCATCTCTCTGTCATCCCCTGATCACCGCCTCCAAGGCCAAGGCGGTTACCCCCAATCAGGATTGACCTCTTGCCGACTCCTGCACAACATACCCGAGGAGTATTAAGTATTGGGGCATCGATGTGTACGTGCCCACGCTCACTGTATGGTCCTATGCAGTCGTTCTGCCCATCGTCCGATAGAGCATGGACTACGACGTCCCGGGCGGAGACCTTATCCACTAGACCCCTGTCTAAACATCGTCTACCCGGTCACAGTTTCTAAGGGTCACGCGCTTTCAGAGTCTGTTCTGTTGAATAGTCCGCCTCTTCTTTTACTTCCACAACCCGCCACGGCGCTGCCAGGGATGGCGTACACAAACCCTCCGAGCCTTCTTCCTCATTTATGACGATATCACGGACACGAGTATCTCGTCGCCAACCCGTCTGGTACTGTGCAGAAGGAATTGGCTTTATAGCCATACATGACGCACATTCTAGAAGGAGCCATTTTCCAAACGATTCGCAACCACTTTCTGCAACGAACCGTTTTACGTTGACCTCATCAATCTCATACATGGCGTACATCAATAGCCCCTTCTTCTCGTCTCGAGACAAACCTCCCGTAACACACCGCTGCACGCTTCATAGTTAAGAAGGCGTAGATCAACTCGTTCCCCTAATCACCGCCCCAGAAGAAAGCTCCATCTGCCCATATCCAACCTTGACAAGCACAACTTTCTCTCCAGCGTCACATATTAGGTGCGCCATTTCCTGATTAACTACGTGCTGCACAGGACAACTGTGCTCTAACTTACAAACACTGTCATGTACTCTTTCTATCCCCTGGTCGCTCTCTCGCTGCTCCTCTGTGGCTTCGCCTCGAGAGAAGAACAAGTCAGATCTGGACTACGACAGGCCTGCGTTCGGCGCTCTCCTACTTCTCGGGGAGTACTTCCAAGTCCAGGGCGGCTACCTGGACATTTCCTCGGATGCCCAAGCAAACCGGCAAGATCTGCACGGGCTTCGTGGACAACTAGTGTTCATAGTGAGTCAACACGGCCCCCATACAGCGCGCGGTCCTGGACGCCAACTACGGCCGCAAGGACTCAGAGGCAGAGGCGCAGGACTTCCGTAAAGTCGGGCTGGACATGTACTATAGTACGCGCAGTCAGAGGCGGAGGCATTTGCTTGCATCCATGGGCTGCGGTAACACCAACATGCCTAAAATATCACTACCCTACTGAAATTATTGATGTATGAGAACGAGGTCGGCGAAGGGCGAAAACAGGGTCCTTTGGTGAAACGTCATCAGGTTGGCCAAGGAGTTGCATGGAGTCAATTGAACGCCGTTTGGCGTCACTAAATCTGCGGTTGGCCGGACGATAGTTTGGTGGCCGGGGGTAAAAGTCGATGACCTTGCCAGAGGGCATCAGCTCGTGCTCTAGAACTTATTAAACAAAGTGAGCATGAAGGCGGTTGGTACAAAGGACGCCACCTACGGTTGCCGTCGACCAGCATATTGAGTACATAGCGCACATGTGATGAACTACGCTCCTTTGTGTTCTTGTCCTCAACCTCGTCAACGCCGTCAACTACGCCGTCTTGGATCCCAAACCTCTCCAAGCCGATCTCAATGACTTCGGCAACAGTGATATTCTTTGGGAACATAAAGATCTTGCGGCGGAACGGCGCGGATGACGCTACTACCTGGGGACGGTCACGTAGAGTGTTCTTGAACACAACCGCTTCAGTGAGGGGATCGAACACCATGTCATCCGGTAGGTCATCTGGATATATCAACAATCGGAGTGCGAAACGGAATGGGGCACTGCTGAAGCGTTCTGAGGGTACTGAGACGCCGATGGTGCTGAGGTCATGTAGGCGTGGGTGTAGGGGTACCTCACCGGATTCTCCATCTCCTGAAACAGACCCGTTGTCGGTCGTGGTATCACATTCCATCGTTTCGCCCTCATCGGAGGTTGACTCTGAGCGCCTGTTCAAATAAATTTTGACTGCCGTGTCGTCTGTGAAGTCATTCATCGGCAACTTTTTGATAGCGGGATGTTGTGACAGGTTGCTAGCGATGGAACTGATACTGCCAACCGAACTTCGCTTGACCTTTGGCAAGTCGAGAGCAGCCTCAGCAAGTGTCTCAAAGACGACAAGTGGTTTCTCCTCTGGACGCAGCACCGCGGACGAGCCTTCAAGCCGCTTGACAGTTAGGCAATAGTCCGTCGCATCCTCGCCCGCAGGTAGACGGAACCGTTGGATAGCCTGCTTGACTAGTTCCTCCGAACTCGTTGAGGAATCGAGTAGGACGGTTTTGAACGTCGCTTCTGTTTGCAACTTCTTTCCGGCGAAGATGCGTAAGACGCTCAATTCAGGAACTAAGCTGGAGCCATCTCTGTTGATATTTCCCCCTATCAAGAGGGATCCGGGGCGCGGACGACGACAGTCACTGGTCGGTGATAAGGTAGATGCAATACTCGCCTGCCCCGAATTCACGGGAGATATCTGGAGCAATTGCTGTGCTTCAGGCGGAGACGCAGGTGAACGAGTGAGATAGTGTTGCCGATACAACGTCTGTTGTTCTTTATCGCGCTGGCGGAGGCTCGAAGCATGCAGGGACACAGGAGGCGATGTGTTTGTCAGTGCTGGCCCCCTTCGTGGCGGAGTTTGTGGGCCCCCACTGTTGTCGGTGTGACTGCTCGACCGGCCAGGCTCCTCTGAGCTGCGCACCTCGATGGGCTGGCTGATGTCGATGGAATCATTGGTGCCCTTCTCCCTGTCCTTACGCCAGTCGAAAAGCCTACCAAACAGTCCACCGGACTTCCCCTTTTTGTCCTTGTCTCTTGAGCTGTCGTCGTCACTGGACAGTGGCTCCTTGCGTAACTTTGCTCCGCCTTGGGAGCGACCGCTTGAGGATTGTCTGGCCTTATTACGAGCAGCTTCTTCGAGTGCCCCAATCTTGTCACGGGCTCGCTTGTGCTCTTCCTCTTGTCGTTGCGTGACTTCGCTAGGACGCATCGGGCCAGTGGTGCGTGGTAGTGCCTGTCGTGGCGGCTGACCATGCTGGTTATTACCCTGTACAAGCAATGGTGTCACGCTCATCTTCTTCGTCTCCGATGAATTAATGGGATCCATGGAACGAGCCGAAGTGGAAGGAAAGGAAGGAGACACGGAAGAAGGGTCTTGCGGCAGAACCAGCTGTTCGCAAGAAACCTGGCGGCGAATGGACAGCAGACCCAGTTCCTGGGTGGACGTGGCGCCGGCTTGGCCAGCCATTGTTTGAGCCATGATCTGCTGGTGGTCGCGTTGTTCCTCGACCTGTTGGCCTCGTTGTTGCTGATGCTGTTCGGCCGCTTGCTGCCCCCCCTCTTGTTGTTGCTGCAACTGCTGCTGTGAATGCTGCGCCTGGAATTCCTGTTGGCGACGCTGCTCTATAGTAGGGCCACGCGCTCGTGATGGTTCGGGTAGCGCCTCTTCCCAACTCCACCCATCATCCGAGCCATCGCCACCACGGCGTTCTTGCTCTACCAACACAGCCTCCTCCGCAAGGGACGGATCCTCATCCGCGTAGCTGCCAACATCCCACTCGTCATCACCGTCTACTTCCTTATCATCGCCCCAGGCTGCTGGGGGATAACGGTGAACCTGTAGAGCAGGGGTGAAGGCGATGGAACGTCGTGAGGGGGTCATGACACGTGGGTCATTGCTTGTAGGGAAGGGTGACTGCTGATTGGGTCCAGCGCGGGAAGACATGATGTTACGAAAGTGATCGCAAGGTTCTTGAAGGCCATCCTGCATTTCTGCTAGGGTAGGCGAAGCCAGCTGTCATACGAGTTATTTGAGAGTATATGGAAGTAGGCAAAGTGAACGTACATCAACGTTGCGGAGCTTATTGAACCTCGCAAGACGCTCGAATGGATTCTCTATGTTATCTGCTGGTATGTAACCGACCTCCCGTGTTCTGAGAACGCGAACCAGCCACCAGTAGCTATTGGTGTCGTCCATCAAGACAAGATCCTCGCCTTTGGTGACACTGGCCTGACCCTCGACGGTTGCGGCGAACTTGTGTAATGGGTATACCAGATTAAAGTCAATTGAACCGATGGGAACTGACAAGGAGGAACTGTCGTCATTGCCAGTATCATTGTCGTTAGGCTCATCCGGATCTGAGTCGTCTTCAAACGTCGAGTGTTCCTCGGGGGGTGGATAGGCTTCACCCCACATTCGAGCGAGATACGATTGATCATATGAGATCCTTTTTTCACGTACGTTGAGGGTGTCCTGAGGCCATGGTCCACGCGGGGAAGGGGGTTCCATTCGGCGGGAAGGAGGCGAGTGGCGTGGCTCAGAGGTATCCATGATGCTCAAGTACAAATCAGGTGCACCGGAATAGGCGCAGCAGCTGTGTAGCGTCTATCATAACCCCCAGGAGCGTGGGGCTTTTCGAGTTCAAGTTGGGGATAGCACGGAGACCGGAACCGATCGGGTAGTTCCGCGCCACTCCCGGATCCTGCCGTAACACCTGTACAAGGGTATTCTATAATAATGCATTTATTTCTACAAGCTCCCTTCCGATTCTGCTTTTTTTTGTCAGGCTTTGTCATATCCTAAGTTGACGGAAGAATAGGCGGCATGGGTAGATGAAAAAGATGAAGCGGTTTGGAGGGGATTCAGAGGTAAGAGTCAATGACCTTGCCAGAGGGCATTAGCTCGTGCTCTAGAATTTATTAAATAGAAGTGAGTATGAAATACGACCGGAACAAAGGACGCCACCCACCCTTGCCGTCGACCAGCACGTTGAGCACATAGCGCACACCTGATGAACTGCGTCGCTTTGTGTTCTTGTCTTCAACCTCGTCACTGCCATCAACTACGCCACCTGGGATCCCAAATCTCTCCAAGCCAATCTCAATGACTTCAGCGACAGTGACGTTATTTGGGAACACAAAACTCTTCCGGCGGAACGGCGCGGATGACATTGCAGCCTGAGTACGGCTACGTAGGGTGTTCTTGAACACAATCGCTTCCGAGTCAGTGAGGGGATCGAATACCATGTCATCCGGTAGATCGTTTGGATATATCAACAAGTGGAGTGCGATATGGGATGAGGGACCGCTGAAGCGTTCTGAGGGCACTGAGACGCCGACGGTGCTGAGGTGGTGTGCGCCCTGTGGGGGTGGAAGTGGGAGTGGGCGGAACCCACCGGCCTCTCCATCTCTTGGCACAGACTGGTTGCTCGTAGTATCACCTTCTTCCATCGTTCCGCCCTCATCGGAGGCTAATTCTGGGCGCCTGTTCAGGTAAATTTTGACTGGCGCATCGTCTGTGAAGTCATTCATTGGTAGCTTTTTGATAGCGGGACCTTGTGACACGTCGATAGCGGTGGAACTGATATTGCCAACAGAACTTCGCTTGACTTTTGGCAGGTCGAGAGCAGCCCCAGCAAGTGTCTCAAAGACGACAAGTGGCTTCTCCTCAGGACGCAGCACCGTGGACGAGCCTTCAAGTCGCTTGACGGTAAGGTAATAGTCCGTCGCATCCTCACCCGCGGGTAGGAGGAACCGTTGGATAGCCCGCTTGACTAGCTCCTCCGAACTCGTTGAGGAATTTAGTAGGACAGTTCTGGACGTCTCTTCTGTCTGCAGCTCCTTTCCGGCGAAGACGCGTATGACGCTCAAGTCGGGAACTAAGCTAGAGCCATCTCCGTTGATGTTTCCCCTTATCAAGAGGAGTCCGGGGCGCGAACGACGACCCTCACTGGTCAGTGATAAAGTAGGTGCAATACTCCGCTGCCCCAGATTCACAGGAGATATCTGTAGTAATGGTTGCCATTCAGGCGGAGACACAGGTGAACGAGTGGGATATTGTTGCGGATACAACCCCTGTTGGTCTCCATCGCGCTGGCGGAAGCTCGAAGTATGCTGGGACACAGGAGGTGAGGTGTTTGTCAATGCTAGCCCCCTTCGTGGCGGAGTTTGTGGGCCCCTACTGTTGCCGGTGTGATTGCTCGATGGGCCATACTCCTCTGAGCTGCGCGCCTCGATGGGCCAGTTGATGTCGATGGAATCATTGGTGCCCTTCTCCTTGTGGGTGTCCTTACGCCGGTCGAAAAACATGACTCCGCTAGGAAGCGTTGGGGCAGTGGAGCGTGGTGGCGCCTGTCGTGGTGGCTGACTACGCTGGTTGTTGTCCTGTAAAAGCAATGGTGTCAGGCTCATCTTCTTCGTCTCCGATGAGTTAATGAGATCCATGAAACGAGCCGAAGCGGAAGAAGTGAGAGACACGGAAGAAGAGTCTTGCGGTAGAATCAATTGATCGCGAGAACCCTGGTGGCGTATAGACAGCCTACCCAGTCTCTGGGTGGACGTAGCGGAGGCTTGGCGAGCCGTTGTTTGAGCCGTGATCTCCTGCTGGCTGCGTTGTCCCTCGATCTGTTGGCGTTGTTGTTGTTGATAATGTTGGGCCACTTGCTGCTCCGCCTCTTGTTGTTGCTGCAACTGCTGCTGTAATTGCTGGGCCCGGTGTTCCTGTTGGCGACGCTGCTCTTCAGCAGGGTCACGCGCTCGTGACGGGTCGGGTAGCATCTCTTCCCAACTCATCTCATCACCAGGGTCAACATCTTCGCAGCGTTCTTGCTCTGCTAATGCAGCCTCCTCCGCAAGGGATGGATCCTCAACATCGTAGCCGCCAACATTGTTCCACCCATCGTCATCATTATCATCGTATACTTCCTCATCGTCTCCCCAGACTTCGGGCGGATAACTATGAACCTGTGGAGTAGGGGTGAAGATAACGGAACGTTGTGCATGCTGTCGTGGGCTGGTCATGGCACGTGGGTTATTGCGAGATGAAGGGGATGGTGACTGCTGATTGGGTACAGCGCGGGAAGACATGTTGTTGCGAAAGTGATCGTAAGACCCTTGAAGGCCATCCTGCATTTCTACTCAGGTGGTCGAAGCCAGCTGTCACACGAGTTATTTGAGAGTATATGGAAGTAAGCAAATCGGACGTACATCAACGTTGTGGTGCTTATTGGGCCTCGCGAGACGTTTGAATTGAGTCTCTATGTTGCCTGCTGGTATAAAACCAATCTCTTGTGTTTTGAGGATGCGAACGAGCCACCAGTAGGGATTGCTATCGTCCATCAGGACGAGGCTGTCGCCTTTTACGACACTGGCCTGACCCTCGACGGTTGCGGTGAAATCGTGTATTGAGTAGACCAGGTCGAAGTCGATTGATTCATTGGGTACTGACAAGGAGGAAGAGCTGTCGTCATCGTCGGCATAGTCGACACAGTAATTCTCACCTGGGCCAGAGTCCTCTGCAATCATTGATTGTTGCTCGTCGGAGGGATAGCCTCCACCCCACATTTGAGCGAGATACGATTGATTGTATGAGACTCCTTTTTCATGTGCGTTGAGGGTGTCCTGAGACAATGGTGCACGCATGGAAGGACGTTCCATTGGGTGGGAAGGAAGCAAATAGCTTAGATGTATCCATGCTGTGCGCTGGAAAGGTGCAGCGGCTGTGTAGTAGCGTCCATCATGACCCCCAGAGCGTGCAGACACCGGAACTAATCGGATAAATCCGGCCCACGCTGGGATCCTGCCAATCACTGTATTGTGTGGCTATGCAACACCTGCACACGCTATTCTAAAACAACCCATATATTCCTACAACCTCCATTTTCGATTCTGCTTTTTTTTTTGTCGGGCTTTGTTACTCAGGCGACTACTTTGTGTAGGGTGTAGAGTATAATGGCACCTCTTTTCGAACAGTCAAAGTAATCAGGACGGTAAGCACACTCTTCGATTATTGTCTCTTGCCTCACTCATTGGGGTTGCTAATTATCCTGAATGTGACACGGGTAGACGAAAAAGTTGAAGCAGGACTCAAGGGGGTCGCGGAATGGAAAAAAAAGACCTGGGGTCGATTTTTTTCGAAGAGAGTATTGGGCTTGGACTAACTAAGTATGTAAGCGGGCGCTAATCCATATATGGTAGTGGCGTTTCTATATATGGGTGATAAGATAAATATATTGATCTTTGAAAGAGTATCTGAATGCCCGCATGGTTAAGGGATCTAAACATACTCAGAGGTGGCCGATTATTACAGTAGCTACCAGTGCCGTGCTTTTTTAGTCAGTGTGCATGCCTCACAGGTCCATTGTCGTAGTCTTGCGTCCTTAATCTCAACACACTGAAGATGATACTGCGTTGTTTCAGTTTGGGCCTTGCAAAATCAACGAATATTCTTACCCAAGTCGTCTCACATCCCGCCTTCTGGCATTTTATTGATCCTACACTATCTGGGGGCACAATATCTCCGCACAGACATAGGGACAAGCCACTCATGTCCTGGCATCGACGCCTACGGCCTACACGTGTTGGCTCAGAGTCAAAAAACAGAAGACCTGAACCAGATGGCTCAGGCTCAGACCGGTCGGCGACAGGGTTTGATTTCATTTGCATTTGTCCTGTGTGCATTGCCTCGGAGTCAATGGAGACTTGGAGAAAACCAGAGCCATCGGGCCCAGGTGTGCTGATTGGAATGGACTCTGGAATTGCCATGGACTGCGCTACAAGGACTCGATATCAACAAGGGAACCCATCCCAGCTTTGACTGTCACTCACCAGCGTATTCCAAGTCTTGTAGCACTCTGCCATTGTCTACCCCTGTAGCCGCCAGTGTGAGGTCTCCTTCATTGTCTGATTCTTCCGCCTCCTCACTATGGTCACTGCAAGAGTAATTGGAGCTGTCCTCGTCGGATGGGTCCGATTCTAGGGTCACATTACTACTGTAGATTCGTAAATCAGTTGAATTGAATTGTTGATAAAACTGAATAGAAGCACATACTTTAATACAAGACGCAAGCGGTGTGTTTCCGAGATCACAAGGGGTGCGCGCTGAGACTTCTGGCGCACTTTCTGTTGCTTGAGGCATCGTTGCCAAATACCCCTCATTCCGTCCTTCTCGAGCTTTGTCAGTGTCGTAACATTGCTATGATATTCCAAGGGGATGCTAGGATGTTTGCGGATCAGGTGCACTTGGAAATTGTAAGACCAAACCACTGGACTCGACTCCAAGTCATCGCAGTGTGGGCAGAGAATGGGGCGATTTGTACAGGGGGATGAAACAGAGCACACTGCTGCGATGGCGATGGAAAACTTCAAGAGATTGGGGCAGGAGCTTGCCTTCACATCAATAGCATGTTTCCCTGTCTTCCCCTTCCCCCTTTTCAGAACGATCTTGCAAAGTGGTGCAGGCCGGAGACACAGTCCGCACGGTTCAGAGAGGCGGTCGACCGAGGAGTCATGGAGTATATGAGCACCAATATGCTCCACAACGCGTTGCCCGTGTAATGGATTGAAAGTAACGATGGGATGACAATTTGGACATGTCAGGCCGATATTGTTAAGGTCCAAGGGCCTTAAAGACGCGACGTGCGTGGGTTGGTTTGGCGACGACTGGGATTGCTCAGTGGGTTGTCCTCCTGAGTCAATGGTCATGTAAGTAGCGCGGTACTGGTTGGCTACACAGTATAACAAGTAAGTCCCCGATGATAAGGGCGACTCCTGAGTGTTCTGATAGAGGTAGAAGGGGGTAGAGCTTCAAGGCTTTTGAAGCGACTGAGTTGATCAGGCAAGAGACTCTGAGAGTCCTAGGTGGAAGCTACAAGTCTTGGATTGAAAACCAAGTTAGGCTTAAGGCCCAACTGCTAAAAGTATGAGCGCTTATATACATTTGAGAAGTAACGGGTCACAGGGGCCACAAAGAAATATGGAAATATTACTAAGGTGAAATCATGACGTGGCGGTCCTAAATATAGCTCCATCATGAGCTGGCAGTCTAAGAATAGCCCATCATGAGCTGGCAAGTCGAAAAGGGTTAAATGATGACACGTCATGATGCTGCGGACTGCGGAGTGATGGCATGTGATAGTTGACTGCGGATTAGTCATGTGGTCCATCAGGTGACTTGTCAGGTGATTTGGTGATGATCCGAGCGGCGCGTGAGGGAACGAGTGAGGGACGAGTGACCAAGAGCGCAAAATAAATGGTAGAAAATAGCGGAAAATTGGGGTAAGGGTTCAGGATCATAACAGATATGGTCAACAAGGCCAGTGTCCGGATCAATCTGCTCCATCATAAAACAGGCTTTTCCTGGTGGAAATTAACGCAATGTTAACGCCTTGCTATTTCAATACTGGTGGCACAAAGACTTACCGTCATGTTCTCGATACGGAAAATACTCAGAGGGTTTAACTTGTGGGATTTCCCTGCGATAACTGCAGCCTATATTATCTTGCAAACTAGCTGCTAACGCCATGAGTTCAGAAGACTGAAACTGGAAGAAGGCGTCGCAAGGGTTGTGGGACGCAACATCCAGATTGATAGGCAGAATAATTGCACCTGGAACCTTTGCGGAAAGTCAAAACAAGTCCGAGGATCTCCAATCGTGTGTCCCATCAGGGTCATCCAAGTAACTGGCGGGTACCAAGCGCAGTCCTTGGTACAACACCTGAGCAGTCTGCTCAGAGAGAAATGGGATGGGAATCTCATCGACGGGTTGGTTATTGAGAAACAGTCCATTGACCTCAGCAATACAGAGGAATAGCTTGTCCTCACAGGCTATCATTGTCACAATGGGTTGAAGGACGAAAAGCATGGAGCTGCTGATGGGAGCGTCTCCAGCCTGAGAGTGAGTAACCGTGAGTCCATCAATATCTTTGAATCGGCCCTCTTGCGCTACATGACGAAGTCGATCGGTTGAGCTTGCTGAAGTCACATATCGAAACTCCTGGGCGAGCACATGGGACTTCTTCATCTCCTTCCCCCCGATCTGTACTGAATGCGAGACACCGCCCTGCCCATAGCTTTCGCTGTGATGCCATTGATTTTCAGCCACAGCATCCTCAAGCTCTTGCATACCCAAGGTCGCATCCAGTGCTGCAGGGTTATACAAGGTGCTATCCGATTGGGGGGAAGGAGTGTCTTCCTCTGTACCAGCACCATGGTCCTCGCCTGTGAGAGAAGAAGTCACAAGATTCACTCCATATGGAGCCAGAATGGACGTGTTCTTGGTGGAGGAGATAGATTGCAGGATAGATGTGATCCATGGGTGCTTCTCCTCCATGACGCGCCGTCCACGCTTCCATGGCGTCGCCAGTGTTAAACCAGATGGATGAAGCTTCTCAGGACTCAGATATGCCCTCGGTCCTACATTATCGAGAGTGTTTGAGAGTGCATCCAAGTTTTTAGAGACCATAGGAAGACACAGTCAGCGCGGGCTCCTATCCCATTCTGGGTGCTTAGCTAGAATCGTTGAGACCTCTGTAGTTGAAGTAATGCAAAGAGCCAGTTGTAGTATATCGAGATTCGCGTCGCTTCCTACCATCATGCAAAGGATTCCAAAGAGGGACTCCAGTCGATCGGTTCCCAGTAAGACCAAGAAGAATGGGTCGTTTGGGTTGTCGATTTTCGCTTTCGCAATGCAGAAGAATGCATTCTTAATCATTATACCAATGTCAATAAACAGGGAACTTGGAATAAGGTGTGATCGTGCATCATCAAGAACATAGAGTGCCAAGATCAGATGCATTGCCACACTGAGGTGTTCAAGTTGCTCAGAAAGTGAAAGCTCGATGCATATGTATGGAAATATGAGGTGATACAACAGCTCACCATAGATATGCAGAGCGTCGCGCGCTTTGATGTATGTCAGAGTGCTGGAATCACGATCTGCCAGAGGCAGTGACCAAAGGTCTTTCAGAAGACCATACGCAAGAACGACATCTTGCTTATCTGTGGGATCAAGTACACGGTTGATATGGGTATCAGTGAACCCACAATCCCTAAAATGTTTGCGAATAACAGCGCATGTGAGGTGGACACCACAAACAATACAGCCATTCTTGCGAATAATGGCATTTCGGAGTCGTTTGAATATATGTTTGTAATCCTTATCTGTGGTGATGTCATCTGGCCTGACAAAGTAGTCCATCAGGTCGAGATGGATGAGCTGGTGGTATATGGGCGAAGATGGGGCTAGGGGCGCGATATATGTCAAGTTTGTGAGGGCCTTTCCATGACGAGACTCCCCATCTGATGCCAATGAGATTACTCGAAGACTAGTCAGGTTCTGATTTCTATTTGTGGCCTTGATGACAGCCTGGAGCAATGCAGTATGAGCTTCTGCCGTCTTGCGCTTACAGCTCCCAGAGATAAGGATGGGCCGTGCACTGTAAAGGCGTAGTACTGGGCTTAAGATCCCTATCGCGCTGACTGTTGCCTATTAAACCAGAAGTGTGTCATGTTAGTCCATTGATGGGCAGAGCGCCACAAGCATCAACACGCACTTCATGTGCCAAATGGATCTTCCCAGATTGCAATTCCTCCCATAACGATTGCAGATCCTCTTCACTTGTGAACTCCAGACTGGTATCCTGTCCATGCTCGCGGCACACCCCAAGGATCTTGTTTGACTTATCATCCCAACGCGGGTGGCTCTCTACTGAGATCTCGTCAAACATGATCACAGCATGGAGTATCTTTTGCAAAGATGTCTCGAGAATATCGCAAACAGGCTTGAAAGTTGCGGCAATGTTACATTCAATCTTATGAGATGTTGGGAAAGAAGGCGAAGGAAGGATCTGGGGTATAATGGTATGTCTCCGGATTGTTGTAACCGCAGGCATCCCAAATATACGGTGGGCAATGTCTGCTACTCGTGCGCCACCTAGGTGTAAGAATAGGAGTGCTTGTAAGTCCTCCTTTTCATCAAATCCCTTTGGGTGGTATGATCCCTCTGCAGCTTTCTTGATTAGTTCGAGCATAGTTTGAATTCCAGTGCCATGACAAAATCCTACGCGCAGGACCTGGTCAACATGAGGGATGTGTTGTGACGACATAGCCATCAATAGCTGCTTGTGTACATCAATGGCACCTTCTTTTCCTATCAGCTTTTTCAAGTCATTGCGACGACGAAGGTGAAGAAGATCGACTGCTTTTGTCTTCCGGTGTACAATTTTGATAAGGCCGCCGATGCCATGGTATACAAGTGTCGCATTCTCATGTATGCCATTTGTAAACCTTGCCACGATGTTCTGAACATATTTGTTGTTACGCAGGTCATCACATCGTTCACATCGTCCATCTCTTCCAGCAACTCCAGTGCAAAAGTGCAAGATGAGGAAAAAGCCATCATGTCGCCCGCTGTAGTCCCAAGTCAACGGGAAGGCAGTATGGAGCGCGAATGGATACGATGTATGGGCCTGCTGACCCCGGGGGAAGTGGAGCTTGTATCCACAGCATGGTTGAGCTTGTGCATTGGAAGCCTGCTTTCTGACACTGACAACGCTTTTTTGCATTTCAGATGGGAAATCGTCATCATCTGAGATGATGGTAATGTCGGGATGTTTCATGATTGCACTGCACAAGTCCAATATGAGTCAAATGTGAGTATTATTGGATCTAGTCGTCGCCACGCACTGTGTCTGAATAACGTTTACAAGCCTTTGTATCTTTCCCTCCAGCAGGGCACCATCTATCTCATACCGGCCCACAAAGTCTTTAAGGTATCGCACCATTGTGGACAATCCCCTCGCGCCACCCCGTAACTCATTGAATATACTCTCTGCCGTCCTATTGAAGCCCAGGAAACAATTCAGCATCAGGTCAAGGTATTCCCATGCTTCCTCTTTGGCCAGACCAGTTGGGATGCTTCCAGAAAACACAGCAATCTCGTCACATTCACTTGCATCGGGAAGGACTGGTAAGTTTGTGACTGCATTCTCCAGTGTCACAAGGAGGTTAACAGCACGCATATTAAGTGCCGGTGATGTCCATGGTGTGATTCCTGTCACGTGGGTCCTGGCCTGGGAGGTCTGAGAGGTCGATTCCATTGCATATGCAATCACAGGAGCTGGCTTAGGAACGGTTGGAGGTATGAGGGCTTTTGGTTGCTTCGTGAAGTATGCTCCGATCACAGGTTGGGATTGCTGGTGAGTACTGGCTTTATTTTTTTTCTTGAGATTGCAATGACATGCTTTGCTGTCTCCAGGTTTGTGCTGTTTCAGGAGATTCTGTAGACCGCCTGCGCCGACCTTGATATCTTCTCCACAAGATGGGCATGTAGCTTTTCCATCGACGACAACAATACCATGATAGGGCCCCTAAATTCCAGTAAGCATCTATAATTTCCAAGTCTATTGTGAACTTACGATAGCATTAACACCACCAACGACCTCTCCTGACTCTCCAGCCTTAGAACTCGACATAGTTTCGGAAGCAACAACAGTGAAAGTTGGACTCAGTGTAAGGCGCACATCCACTCTGGGCTCAGAACGAGCTCAGCACCTCTATATTCCCATTCCCATTCTCCTCACCGCTCGATCCTCGCCCCCCTTTGCCTGGCAAACCCGACGCCACTTGACAGTGAGCACATGGGGGTTGTTGTGCTCTCCACCTTTCATTGGCCCTCATTAGGCCTCTGCCGTGCGTCTCCATTCTTTCTGGGCTCTCCATTACTTCCCCTGTCACCCGCCGCACCTTCTGCTGCATCTCCATTCTTTCCTGCATCGCTTAGCCTCAAAGTTTCATGATGTGCCTGAATAGATGTGGCATAGTTATGACCAAAATCAGTGTTTTTGGTCCTCAAATTTCCATTTTTGTAAGGGTCAATTTTTTTCATTCCATGAATGGGGATTGGACTAACTACCCCTATCCCGGAATCCCGGCCTACCCCCTTGGCGGGACTTGGAAGGGGTTCTAACGAAAGACCGGTGGAATTGAGGCGGAGCTCGGAATATGCCGAAGCGCCACGAAAGTCGTATGCGATGTCTTGAACACATGCCATGAACAGACCTGATTGTTGACGTGGCATACGATGGATATGGTGTGCCCTGGATATATTTTTACCGTTTAACTACCACACACAATGTGGTAGTGGATGTCCCTACCGATACTTGCCCATCCCCAGGTCATCCCCCTGATCATTGCCTCCAAGGACAAGGTAGTTACCCCAATCAGGATTGACATCCTTGCCGACTCCTGGACACCATACCGGAGGTGTATTAAGTATTGGGTCATCAACGTGTACGTGTCCACACTTGCTGTATGGTCCTCCTATGCAGTCGCCCTGCCCATCGCCCGATAGGGCATGGACTACAATGTCCCAGATGGAGACCTTAACCACTAAACCCGTGTCTGAACACCGTCTAGTACCTGGTCACGATTTCTAAGGGTCACGCGCTTTCAGAGTCAGGATACCTCGCTGTTCCGTTGAATGGGCCTGCCTCTTCTTTCACTTCCACAACCCGCCACGGCGCTGCCAGAGATGGCGTACACAACCCCCCCCCCCCCGAGCCTTCTTCCTCATTTATGATGACTTCACAGACATGAGTATCTCGTCGCCAACCCGTCTGGTACTGTGCAGAGGGAATTGGCTTTATGGCCATACATGACGCACACTCTGGAAGGAGCCATCTTCCAAATGGTTTGCAAGAACTTTCCACAACAAACCGTTTACGTTGACCTTATCAATCTCATACACGACGTACATCAATAGCCCCTTCTTCTCGTCTCGAGACAAACCCCCAGTAACCCGTCGCCGTATGTTTCATAATTAAAAAGACGTGGATCGACTTGTTCCCCTAATCACCGCAGAAGAAAGGGTCCATCTGTCCATATCCAACCTTGACAAGTATGACTTTTCTCTCCAGCATCACATATCAGGTGCACCGTTTCCTGACCAACTACATGCACAGGACAATTGTGCTCTACAACACTGTCATGTACTTCTTTTATTCCCCGGTCGCTCTCGTGCTGCTCCTCTGTGGTTTCGCCTCGGGAGAAGAACAAGTCAGATCTGGACTACGACAAGTCTGCGTTCGGCGCTCTCCTACCTCTCGGGGAATACTTCCAAGTCTAGGACGGCTACCTGGACATGTCCTGGGATGCCAAAGCAAATCGGCAAGATCTGCACAGACTTCATAGGCAACTACCATTCATAGTGAGTCAACGCGGTCCCCATACACCTGCACCCGACGCAGCGCGCGATCCTGGACACCAACTATGGCTGCAAGGACTCTGAGGCTGAGGCGCAGGACTTTCGCAAAGTCGGGCTGGACTCGTACTACAGTGGGGGGGCAGACGTATACGCTCTTCAATGGGGTCATCGGTGCAATCTCAGAGGTGAGGGGCCCATGTGGTATGGTTGCTTTGCGTCACGCCATCTTCTGCATAAGCAGGGAGAGAATATTTACAAGCAAAATAAATCGTTTGTTCGAATTCAGCTATTACTAAAAGAGATAGATAGCTATACCACCTTTCGCTCTTTCCCACTTGGAAAAGATTGTATATATTTTCCAAAGTAATAAAACGTGATTTCTCAACCAGCTGTTACGGTGCCATCTGATTGTTCGAGTAGGACAGTTCCTGCCCTGTTATTGTTCTCTCAAGGAGGCTACTCGACGGTCTGTGCCAATGGATGATGGGCCCTGAGGTATGCCAGTTACAATTTCCGTCAGTACCCTGTACATGAATATTCCAAAGCTCCACCAATCAACCTCGTAACTGGACTGGAAGCCCGGGATGACCTCCGGTGCTAGATGTGGTGCTGTGCCACGAAGTGTGTGCCCAGTCTCTGCAAGCACCTAGTGTAGCATGTTGAGACAATGAGTGCGGAACTTCTCAGACCGCCCAAATTCGGAGCACTTGAACGGCTTAAGGTCATGTTCCTAATACCTAATATACAGGTAAGGGTATAGATGAAGGACAGTGCTGAGTGTAGGAGATGCCAGACGGTGGACAAATGAGTACTAGTTTTGGTGGTATTTGTGGGGCGCAACTAGCAGAGCAACCTGACTGCTAGAGGAATGGCTTCAATTGTGTTGCATCAAGGGTGGAGGATCGGAAGTGAGAGGCAGGGCAAGCAAGGTGAAGAGGGCAAAAGCAGAGAGGGCTACCGTGACTATCCGAGTCGGAGTGTGTAGCAGGCTCTAGATCTGCCGGTCCGGTCGGCCGGTGGTCAAATAGTACTTGTTCTCAGGCTACAGTGCGCTCCCACCTTACAGTGTATCGCTTTTTCCCATTACCCATGACACTAACTACGTTGTTACAGCCTGCACAGTATGACAGTAGGCCCTGCATATAATACGACAATATCTTTCTACCAATGAAACTTAGTATGGACTCTAACACGTGTTGTTGTGGTTGTGATCTGTGGGACTGGGACTGCCTGGGGTTGCTATTTTGGTGCTATACTCTGTGAGCATGTGTGCAAGGCCCGCGTGGCCATTCACCGATGCCAAATTCAACGCAGTCCACCCGTGCTCAGTCTGAGCTGACATGTCTGCGCCGTGCTCTACAAGCACCCATGCGACATCCGCATGACCATGGTGCGATGCCAAATGCAGCGCAGTCCACCTGCCCTCGGTCTGAGCTGACATGTCTGTGCCATGCACCACAAGCACCCGTGCGACATCCGCATAACCATAGCAGGATGCCCAATGCAGCGCAGTCCACCCGTCCTCGGTCTGGGCTGATACGTCGGCGCCATGTTCTATGAGCAGCCGTATGAGATCCCCATGGCCATTCCAGGATGCCATATGCAGCGCGGTCCACCCATCCTCGGTCTGGGCTGACACGTCGGTGCAACACTCTACAAGCATCCGTGCGACATCCACATGGCCATTCACCGATGCTTCATGCAGCGCAGTCCACTCGTCCTTGGTCTGCGCTGACACGTCGGCGCTGTGCTCAATGAGCATCCGTGCGAGATCCACATGTCCCGCACATGAAGCTAGATACAAAGGAGACGATGCGCTATGGAGGCTTTGAGAGTTTACATCCTGTGGGTGCTCAATAGCCAAGATCTTCGCAAGGTCATGTAGACCGCAAAAAGCGGCATAATGTAAGGGGGTATGACAGGGTGGAGACGGCCCTTCGGTTCATTCTTGTCGGTTCCAGTAGTGTTTTGTCGGGTCATGTATCCAGAGCCAGATGGAGAGATGTGGTTTCGTCTGGTCAAAGAGGTGCTTCATCCCTTCTACTTCATGTTGCAACACACCCTCAAAATGGGCATGCTCGAACCAGTGGCGAGCTGCGTATTCAGCAAGAGGAAATTGGGTCAGGCTCTGGCTGGTGATATTTTTATCCAGGTGGAATAGCACACCCAGACATGCTTGAGCGACGAAGGTATGAGCGGGTGACAAAGAAATATGGTAACGACGGGAAATGCTGTCATATTTTTCGGCAAAGCGTCTAGACGTCAAGAATTCTTTCACTGTGAAGTGAGCGAATTGTACGACTCTGAAACTTTTGAAAGGTGTTTTGACGTTGACGACAGAGAGTAGTATGGAGCAAGCGGATAGTACTGCTTCGACAGGATTTTTCAGCCGCCAATCCTTGTGAAATTTCGGAATTGCACCCGACTTGAAATCAATGGCGAGAATTTCCACCAGTTCCTCGACTCGGAGTGGGCGAGAAGCCACAGCGACACAGACGAGGAGCCGTCTGGCAGATTCCCACTTCGTATCTTTGATCTCTCTCAAAGTCCGCTCATATGTCTCATCAAGTGTCGCCGGTAATCCGTTCAGAATGTCTCAAATGTTCCCTGGGAAGCAGTCGGCAAGGTATGTGAGCTGACAATTTACCCATCTAAACCTATCGGATGTACAGGTGAGATGGACGAAAGAGACGGGGTATAAATGCCTTACATTTCATCTACATCTTTTGTCAGGACATCAACCACAAGCTGCTTGTGTTCCGGATTCCAATTTTGCATATTTTTATTCGTATTGACAGTCGATTCAATATACTTGATGATATCCTTTTTTTGTCCGCTTTCGTCATGTAAGGAAACGGAACGAAAAGCTAGAGGGTTGAGGATAGCCTCTATGTCGATCTCTGATCGGCTCGTGACACATATGCGCAGGTTTGGAAGTTGTGCCTTGACCAGGTCCTCCAAAAATGATAAGAGCTTTTTGTGGGGGGATGACAGTGAAGATATGCTTGGGCATTCATCCAAGGCATCGATGATCAGATAAACTGGTCGTGGTCCTGGGCATTTTAATAAGTCCATCAAACACCGGACAAGTTTGTCGTCGCCGGGACTTTGTGCACTGTTGCGGTGCATCGAATAGAAAGCGGAAAGGATATCGTGGTAGGAGTCTAATTGGTCACACAGCTGGAATAACACCGATGAGAGTAGCCCAGAGACGTCCTTCTTTCTATCTTCCTTGAAATCGTAGAAAAATATAGCAAGTGATGCAAGCCCAGACTTCTGCATAGTCTCAAGCTCCTCGATGAGGGCGGAACTAATGAAACTGTAAGTCCTCAAGTCAAGTATGGAAAGTTTAACGTACCAAAGGACGCTCTTCCTAGCGCCTGCTACGAATGGGGGAGGGCATCAGTCTCTGGAAAATGTAAGCGCCGAGCGACAACTAATGTTTTCCATTGATCCATAAGAACGAACTTGGACCCGAATCCTTCCATTCTGAGAGTGTGCTGCCATTAAGGAACCATGCCCCGGTCTCGCTGTGCCGTGATTCGCGCGCGATGTTGAAGTTTTTCCAGGGATCAGGCGGAGAGAGCCACTTTTGAATATTACCCAGTAACTCGTCACCTGCCAAAGTCCGTCAGGTTTTATGCAGCAATGGTAATGCGTAATGCTAGGAGATAGCTGATGTTTCGACATGTTCATGTCACTTGTCATTCGGTATAAGGACGCTTTGTTTTCTTGAAGTGGAATTGTATTCAAAACACGGCAGATCACAAGCCGAAGGCATTCACTCACCCTCAACAGCCCTGAGAGTCTGAGTTCTGACAGCCCTATCCTCTTCTTGTGGGGGGTGATCAAGCCTCTGACGTGCTACATTGATATCCTTGACCCCGAAAAAGTTTTTTACCCATTTGACTGCATCGCATTGAATAAAGTAACATATTAGCGAGGAAGGACTCACGCGAGCGTCGCTTCTCGAGCTTTTGGGTCACCAGAGCAAGCGTAGAGATTAGCTCCACCATCAACTTAACCACTATCTCATCCACTGCAGGCATAGAGTGAGACGTCGTAGCATATACTGTATTCTGAGACGATTGATGAAATGTTCAATCGACTCGAGCATCTCGGCAAGTGCGTCGTAACTTGTGATTACGCCATTGGCCGCCTGATTGACCTGGGCGTTAGAAGGGGTGTCTATGTATGAACCTAGGAATGGTACATACGTCCAGTAGGATACCGAGAGTCAAATGTATCGCTTTCGCATGTGGAAGTAATTTCTGTAAAAACTGTCAGAAATGCATGACAAGCCTTCAAGACCTTTTGGCGTACCAGGCCTGCGTCGTCAGCAACTAATGTGACAGCAGAAATCGGGGTTAAAATTGATATAGTAGCCTTGATAGATTTGAAGATTCTATCACGCTGTTGAAGATCATTGGAGGCCTGCGCTTTTTCTTGCAACAAGGTGGTAATGTCATCGATGGAGTGGCAATGCTGTAGTTGGATGGCAAGCGAATCTTCCCTGTTGGCCAATGTGACGCCGACCTTTTTATCATAATCCTGTAAGGCAGACTCTAGAAGCGCTTGGAAACGAGCTGATGTTGGCTGGTCAGTCATATCACGAGTAGGAAACCTATGGGATCTGTGAGAGGAGGACTGGTTCTTGGTGACAAACAGTGGTGAACAGCGGGATGTGGTGAGTAGAGAGGGTTGGGTGTAAGAGAGAAGGTCAGGGCACTGCCCCATCAATGAATGTGTTTCATATTTGCATGGAAATGAGGTGATGTATTTGGTTCAAATTGGTTGATCAGGTGATCGCTTGAAATAGATGGACGCGAGTCTGGGAGGCGCCGAAAGGTCTTAGTCTCATAAGAGGAGATTATGGAACAACATTGTAGATAGCCCGGAAGGTCATTAATCCGGTCATTCTAAAGGCAAGAAATGACAAAGTACCAGCGCGGCAGTGAGATGCGGTGGGACTCTCAAAGAGGTAACTTTGCCAATAGATATGGACTCGGCGGGAGGCAGTCGACTCAGGAGCTTGTGTAAAACGGCCCGCGGTGCTATGTGGGTATTTGTAGGACTATCGATCGAGCTGCTTGATTGGAGCACCACTTAGGCATACTCAAATATCATATGCCCCTCTTGAAGTGCATTAGGTGCTACAAAAAGCGACTGGATGAATTACTTGGGTCTAGAATTTGCAGAGATAGAAACCAAGGTATGGTGTCAACCATGAAGATACGGTA
>Ga0307510_10000710_pt1 | contig 34154 bp, 41 predicted proteins | sample 12_EM_MG_FD_207224 | JGI IMG/M metagenome (GOLD analysis project Ga0307510, IMG submission 207224) | Populus trichocarpa ectomycorrhiza microbial communities from riparian zone in the Pacific Northwest, United States - 12_EM | ecosystem: Host-associated > Plants > Roots > Unclassified | place... | reverse complement strand
AAGTCAAGCTTAGGGCTTGACTGTCGAAATACAGGGCGCTTATATACAGGCACGACCGCGCACGGGCCATGGTCACTAAGGTAGGTACTTCTGGTCAAGAGGGGGCTGTCTGTATTGTATGGTACTCCGCGGACAAGTGCTGCGGTCTGTATGAGTCAAACAATAGAGAATGAGTGAGAGCAAATGATAAAGTGACAAGTTGCCTAATCCATCCTTAAGGGTCGAACAATGGTGGCAGGTCATTCCAAGAAGAGAAGCGTCGTCGTGATGCGATGACGACCACGAGGTTTGAGGCTGATCCGAGGAGATCTGATCTCCGCGTGCCCATTCTGGTCTAATGGGCATCTAGTGTAAGCAACTACCCTTTAAGGTAGTCTGTATTGATGGTGACCCAATTAAGGGCCATGTTGCTATCCGCGTCGTCTGCAGAGCTCTGCGTGGATGAGGGATTGTCTGCGGATCCTCCGGGAGAGGTCAACTGGTAGCTCTGACTCTGGGGCGAGGTGCCAGCTATGGGTGACAAGGCTGAAGGGGTGATTGACTGGTAACTGCCTTCACGACTAGTGCATTGGCGTATGGGTGCTGAGGAGGGACTTGTAGGTGATATGGAGTGCTTGCGGGACACAGGGCTATCCGGGACAAGGTACTCTTGCCATGGTATGACAGGGGACTCTTCTGGGGACAAGGCATGCGTGTTGCCTCCAGGGACATCTGGTTCATATGGAATGAATGGTTCTGGCTCTAAGGGTGGCGCATCCTCCATGGGACTGTCTGGATCTTCCAGTGGGTTCTCTACTGGGGGTGGCTCTTGGTACATCTCCATTGAGGAGTATTCCTGACGATGGATGTTCCATGGGACAGGGACAAGGGGCTTGACTGGGGGCTGATCAAGGGGTGACGATGGTTTGGATGGTTCACTGGGCAGTAGCGGTGGCAGGTCTGGTAGGGGTGATGGGTTCAATGGTAATGGTCGCTTGGCCATGAGTGGTGGTTTGGATATGGTGACGAGGAGGGGGTCCGATGAGGATGAGAAAAATTGGGGTGGATCATAACATCATACCTGGTCCAAAGAAGCCATAGGATGCAGACTCATTCATCTATCCTCTTGTGCAAGAACTTCTTGAGCTTGCAGTCAGTGTGTCTGCATATGATGCCCTCTCTTGCAGCATCTTCGCCCTCCATGCTTATCTTATCACAGCCTTTGGTGATATTCCTGCCATTTCCATGCTTATGAACATGAAGGGACACAATGGTGCGAGTCCCTGTCAAATGTATGAGATAAAAGGTATTGGCATCCCAGACTTGCGAAACAGAACACTCTATGTGCTGCTGTCCCACCATGGTCATCCTTGAGCAACTGATGTTATCGAGTATTGCCCAGAGGAGTTACTGCTGTGCTCGTATGACAGATTTATGGTGCAGGCCAAAACAGTGGAGTCTGTGCCCATGGAAACACAACAAGAGGAGCTTGCAAAGGCATCTGGCATCAAAGGGGTCCTGCTTCTCAGTGATCTCAGGTCCCTGAGGTTTCCCCAGTCATTTCCATATGACTTTATGCATCTGATCTGGGAAAATCTCATCCCGAACCTTGTCCTCTTCTGGTCTGGTCACTACAAGGGAATGGATAACGGTCAGCCCTATGTCCTGGAGCCACATATTTGGCAGGTCATTGGTGCTACATCTGCAGAAGCTACAAAGACGATACCTTCATCATTTGGTGTGTCCATCCCTGACCCAGCAAAAGATTGTTCATATTTCACATCTTCGACATGGTCTGTGTGGTCTCTGTTCATCACCCCCACCATGCTTCAAGATCGCTTTCCCGAAGTGCGGTATTACAAACATTTCTGCTCCCTTGTTAGAATCCTCAATCTGTGTCTCCAGTTCAAAATCAGCAAGAAGGATATCGATGAAATTGAGTTGGGAATTCGTAGCTGGGTGGTAGATTATGAGCGGTGCATTCCCCCCTTTCGTTTCTGGAACATCAAAGGCTGAGTCGATTCATGCATCCAGCCTCTACTACCAATACATCCCTGAACAACTCCTAGCGTGCCTGCTCACCATACATGCCCTGCTCCACATTCCTGACCAGATCAGATAGATGGGACCATGCTGGACAACATGGGCTTTCCCCATCAAGAGGCAATGTGGGTACTTTCAATGTAGAATCCAGAGTCAATGAAACCCATATATGAGCATGGACAAATACCTGACTGATCTGTCGCAGCTCTGGCAAATCAAGCTTTTGTACAATCTTACTGACAAGCAGCTTGGGAAACCTCCAAAGTACCCCTCTTTGTGGACGAAAGTGCTTGAAGATTGTAAGTTGCATCTCAGTATCTTCACCCTAATCTAAAGACCATTCATTGCAGACCCACAATACAAACTCGTGGCCCCAAAGCTAATGAGTTCCATTGATGGCACTGTTCGCAAAGTCCTTGCAAGTGGTTTGGCAACCCAGTTCGATGTCTTGTCACAGGTTGCCAAGAAAATCATTCCAGAAGTCATCAAGCAGTGGGGCAAACTTCGTCGCCTTGAAGGTGGAGATATCATGCACACACATAAGATTGTTTCCCGATGCAGGGATGGCCAAGATGCATCATTTGTCCACATGTGTGATTTTTTTTTCTGGAAAATACTCGATTTCTATCTTTTGCCCAATAAATAGTATGAGCAACTTGTCGATTGAAACCAGCACCATCAAAACCTTCCCAAAGTTCTCAAGTTACAAACATTTTACAGGCAACTCCAGTACATCGTTGTCATTCCCATTCCTGAAAGCAATGAACTTCAAACAAAGAAGCCTGAAAGTCTTTGTCTTGCGGTTATTTGGAGCATTGATACTGATTTCCCCAACACTTATGGAACACTGCGCATTCCGTTTTACTTGCAGACTGGGGCCTTGGACCTTGTTGACGTTAAATGTATCCAGTGCATTGTTGGCCATATTGAAGACCAGGGGAGATGGGGGTTGGTTGACTGCAGTGGTCTGCTAGCACATACAGTATTCACAGATACAGATTAGTTGACAGCAATATGACCAAGCAAGTGCTTTGCATGAACGCACTTGCTCTGAGAATTGTACCATGTTTTTGCCTGCGTTGGTGTGTCATGCATTATTTGGTCCTGCCAAGCATTACTGTCAATGTCAAGCGCCTGCGCGCCACCTTTCGAACAATGTCCCACCATCTTCTGACACCACCAACAATGCTCATTCCTACCATTTTTTTTTTCTTCTTAATTACATTTTGGATTGTGGCCTACATTTTCGAAATGTGTGTAGGTGCCTGGGCCCACACAATTGTAGTTGAGGCTGCAGTGGAGGTTATTGAGGAGGTCATCAAGCTGGCCCACCAGGTCACCATCAAAGGGATTGCAAGGTGCACCCCCCCCCTTTTTTTTATTTTTCTCTCTCTGCTGACTCTCCCCAGGGCAAACACAGAACTGGTTGTCGTCGCTACCAGGATCCCCACAGACCCCAATGCCATGGAATTCTGCTGCATGGGAGACGCATTTGTGCGTCTTGTTTTGATCTTCAGTAAGATCATCACCCTCAGCGTCATGATTTGTGTTCTAAAATATGTGGTATGTTTTTTTTTTTTTTCCTTAAATCCTTTGCTAACTGTGTGCTACGTAGCGTGTTGCTTTAGCCCTGAATGCGCACACTTAGGTGACAATGGAATCACCCCACATGGCAATGGCAGCAGTGCTGATGACAACGACAATGATGACGATGACGATGATGACAACAGTGACCCCCCAACAAGGACCTGCAAGCGGCAACAATAGTGATGGCAATGATGGCAACACATGTGCAACAATGATGGCAGTGGCAAGTGACGCGTGGGCGATGATGGCGACATGTATGTGATGACGACAGCAGCGGCAAGTGACACGTGGGCAGCAGTGGTGGTGAGTGACATGCAGGCAGTGGCGGCGGCAGCAGCAGCGATGTTGGGGCCCAGACATCTGTACATATATTCCATACCACTCAGGATCGGAAATTCTCAGTTTTGATTCATGACTTTTTGTGTGATTTTTGAGTTGAACTTGTGTAATTTCTAAGTCAAATGTTGTCATGAAATTTCACCATCTTTTCTCTTAATATTTCACACATAAAACCTATTAAATTCAGTAGGGTTTGACTTTTTATCAAATGACCTAATTTCAGTGATTTTTGTGCGATTTTTCAGTCAGAAGTTTCAGCAGATTTTCTTGTGAAAACATTTGCAAGGAATTTTCCAGATAAACTGTGTTATTTCCGCATTTGCATGCCAAATGGCGGGAAATTCCAGGGGTTTCATCTTTACAGTGTGGGCATGCTCCTGGGAGAAACATCTTGCTTATTCTACCATCTCATCAAGTGTGAATTGAAGATGTAGGGGCTAAGGATGAAGATAAGGGGCCTGTAGAGGAAGAGAACATCGATGGGCACATTTCCTTGGCCCACACACATGGTAAGTCTACCTCTTTGCATTAACAACCCATCTGACTTTCTCAAGAATGCAACTATCCATGGGGCATAGGAAGCCTTTCAATTCACATAGGCAAACCAGATTTTATTTATATGACCCAAGACTGTCTTGCAATGCAGACCAACACAAGCACAGGAGATCTATCTCCCCTTGGTGCTGTGTCTGTTTTCCACTTGGCAGTTGCAACCTTTTTTGCACCTAGCGACATAAGCGGTACCCGTGGGATGCAGTGTGAGCATATCTGGTCAACCCCTTCATGGTGAGGAGGTGCACCACATCAGGATTGCACCTTCATTGTGGAGGATGATGAGAAGGATGGGATGAGTAGGATGGCGGTGGTACAGATTCTCTTATTCTTCTTGGTGACTTACAATGGGGTGGAATATCCCTGCGCATTGGTAGAGTGGTTTAAGAGGGTGGGACTCGACCCTATCACAGGAATGTGGGTCATGCGCCCTGATCGTATGCATGGGAGATGGGACAAAACAGTTGTCCATCTGGACTGTTTTCTGCATGCAGCGCACTTGATCCCAGTGTATGGTAATCAGAAAATCCCTTGGGAATTTGTTCATAGCTATTCTTTGGATACCTTTGAGGCATACTATGTGAATAAGTACATAGATCATCATTCATATGATATAGTCTTCTAAAATACAAGTGTAGAGGGAAGGGGAGGGTAACCAGTAATCTACCAAACACATTGAAATGACCAAAGGGGATGTGGATTAATGGTGTGCTATAGATCGAGATCCATGAGTGATATCATATTCAGGGGCATCAAAGCTAAAAGGCTAAGCTTGTGTTTATACTGGGAGGGTGGATCATTCCAGGAAGTAACTAAGCTCTCTTTCCTAACAACACAAAGTTTTTCCAGGATCACAACTCAAATAGCAGAGCACACCACATGGTTCTTATTTGAAATGCATGGGCTGAGCATTCTAGGAACATTGTGAAACTCATGTAAAGATTTGTCGTCTGCTGGAGACCCTAAGACTCACCCTTATTCCACTTTACCTTGTCTCCCTGTGCCAGTCCAACATTCAATGTTCAACTTCCACATTCCCCTATACTAGTCCATCATGGTCGGAACCCACAAATCGAATGCCACTACTCACCCAGGCAATATTGTACTGAAGTCACAACAGAAGAAGTGTACTAAACAGGAGATTGCAGATGATATCGCCAAGGCAAAAGCAAAGTCCATCGCTGCAAAGAAGGCAGCAGCCAGCAAGCACCAGGCTGTCATTGCAAATATTGCTGGACTGAAAGCATCTGTCAAACTAGAAGAGGAAGTAATATGAGCACAAAGTAATAGGCCAGATCTCCATTACAGCCTCCCCAACAAGACTCAAACAGCATCGACCCAGAAAGTTCAAATTCCAGTCAGGGCTTGCAAGTACACTGACAGAATGCCTGATAGCGCAGGGTAAGCTACCAGAATGTGACAACAAGTTCAGCGGCTGAATGATTTCATCAGCGCTAGTCTGAAAGACAACCCAGACAAGATAGTGGATGACTTGGAGGGCAATACTACCCACCTCCCCGATACAATGGATGACATCGAGCAAGGTAGAGAGGGTCCTGCCATCAGTGATGAAGAGGTTGTCGACTTTCCTGAAGATGTAGGCGATGAAATGATGGATCTGGACATGGATCTGGACATGGATCTGGACATGGACCCTGATGGTGTCATGTCGGGCTTGGTCCTACCGGATGCACCTGCACCAGATATAGCTGTGCCAGACTTGGAGAGCTATACAACCATGAAGGTGACACAGGTAGGTGCTCGATCAGTAAATCCAGTCAGCATGCTAACCAGTGCTTACAGAGTAGCAAGAGGGGTACTCTGAGATGCCAAGTCAATGAATTTGAGGAGTACTTGTCTTCAAGCAAGAAATGAAAGGCAACTGAGATGTTCCCTGCCAGTAAAGGTAGTAAAGCATTGACAACAGTTGGCCCAAAGTCCCTCAAGAGATCATATGCATTCTCAAGCCAGGGTGGACTCAGCGGAAACTGGAAGGCCAAAATAAGCCACAGTAAGTACTTATAATCTGTCCTGTGCCATAGAACTCTCCATGACATATTTCCAAAGTTTCCCAGAAATGTGGCAGCTCTGCAGCTACTGTTGGTCAGGCAAGTGATATCTGTGATAGCAGTGGCGACAGTGAAGGGGGACCAGTGCTGGTCCCAGGCAAGTTTGACAATGATGAGCCCACCGAACTCCTAGAAAAAGTAAGGTCAAGCAAGTCTGCAGTACTGAAGGCACACATTGTTCTGCTGGTTCAAAGAAACAGTCCCATAGCAGCTGTGCTACAGCCAGTGCAAAGGACACAAGAGGTAAGACAGCACCCCCTATCAGTACAGTAACTTACCAGCCTTGCTGCAGATGGGCATGAAGCTCGTTGCGATACCAGCCTCATCGACTCAGATGGGGAATTCCAAAGCCAAGGATAGGAGGGGGTGCACTTGCAAGCTCAACCCAACTACATATGTTAAGGCTTCAACGGGCCTTGATAGTATGACTTGTACTAAGAGTGAACTAGTGGCGAGTACTTGAAGAGGTAGAAGTCTCTAGTGTTGCTAGAGACGACTCTGAGAGGCTTATGTAAGAGATGAGGAAAAGGGGAGGCACTTGGGGAGCTTTCAAGAACGTTGATATTGAGAATCAAGTCAAGCTTAGGGCTTGACTGTCAAAATACATGGCGCTTATATACAGGCACGACCGCGCACGGGCCATGGTCACTAAGGTAGGTACTTCTGGTCAAGAGGGGACTGTCTGTATCGTATGGTACTCCGCGGACAAGTGCTGCGGTCTGTATGAGTCGAACAATGGAGAATGAGCGAGAGCGAATGAGGGATCAGGGAATTGCCTAATCTATCCTTAACCGGGGAACAATGGCAGTGGGTCATTCCAAGAAGAGAAGCGTCGTCATGATGCGATGACAACCACGAGGTTTGAGGCTGATCTGAGGAGATCTGATCTCTGTGTGCCCATTCTGGTCTAATGGGTGTCTAGCATAAGCAACTACCCTTTAAGGTAGTCCATATTGATGGTGACCCAATTAAGGGCCATGTCACTATCCGCGTCATCTGCGGAGCTCTGCGTGAATGAGGGATTGTCTGCGGATCCTTGGGGGGAGGTCAACTGGTAGCCCTGACTCTGGGGCAAGGTGCCAGCTATGGGCGATGAGGCAGAAGGGGTGATTGACTGGTAACTGCCTTCTCTACTGGTGCGTTGGCATATAGGTGCTGAGGAGGGACTTGTGGGTGACAGGGAGTGCTTGCGGGACACAGGACTGCTGGGCTGAGTGAGGTATGCTTCCCAGGGTTCGATAGGGGACTCTTCTGGGGACAGGGTGTGTGTCTGTCCTCCAGGGACGTCAGGTTCATAGTGAGTGAGTGGTTCTGGTTCTAAGGGCGGTGCATCCTCCATGGGACTGTCTGGGTCTTCCAGTGGGTTCTCTACTGGGGGTAGCTCTTGGTACATCTCCATTGAGGAGTACTCCTGACGATGGATGTTCCATGGGACGGGGACAAGGGGCTCAACTGAGGGTTGATCAAGGGGTGACGATGGTTTGGATGGTTCACTAGGTGGTAGTGGTGGCAGGTCTGGTAGGGAGGATGGGTTCAATAGTAGTGGTCACTTAGGCATGGATAGGGTGACGAGGAGGGGTTCCGACAAGGATGAGAAAAATTGGGGTGGATCATAACAACATAGGATCTGCCCCTGCCCCCAGACCCTGAATACTTCAGAAAGTGGGGAAAGGTATACCTGCCTCAGCTGTATGCCTGGGCAGAATCCACCGATGATCCATTTGGTGCAAATGGCAAAATGGCTGGTGAGGTCAAGGTCATATGGAAGCATGTCTTCCCAGATGTTGATGTTGACAAGATGGACCAATATGTGATCCTCAAAGTGGTAAGAGCACCCTCCTGGACTCTAATAGTGCCGCGTTATAATCCATGTATGTTTATTTAGGCTGGAGGCACTCTCTTCAACTGGCGTAGTGAGGTGGGGAAGGCTGTGCGTGGTGCAGTGCTCACATACTGGAACTCCCAGGTTTTAACTATCAATACTCCGGAGGTCCGTTCACTACATGCTAAGCAACTGGGGAAGGACCTCTGATTCATGTACAAGGATCCTGCTGCAAATGTAAGTCCATTCAAGCTGAAGGGTCTGGACATCTGACATTGTGTCATCTAGGATGAGGCTCAGCGTGGAATATTCTGCTCCTTCTTCGTTTCAAAAGCATTTTCAAAGCACATCGCGATAGTGGGCACAGCAGGGAATATTTATGGGATTCAGACCAGTGGCCTTGCCCTGGCCACAGTAGCAGTGTGGCCCTTCATGTCATTATGATTTCTACTACCTGTACTGAACTTCCTAGGTCGAACACATGCTGTCACTCTATGAGGATGAAGACTCTATCATTCACAACCTCAGCCCTAATGATACCAACCGGAGCAAGGGCTTCCTTGAGAAGTCTTGGGGAAAGAAAGCAACCTTCCTTCAGGGTACAATCAGCCATCTCGAAGCCCAGAATTGGGCCCTGATCAAGGACCACACATATGCTCATTTTGGGAAGGTGAAGCTCCTGGAATTGGAAGAAGAGATGCCTGATGGCAAGGATGAAGACTTGTCGTATCTGCATGCGCATCTGATAATATAGTATATTGGTGCATTTCGTTTAACTGAAGGGATAAGAACAGGGTCTCATCCAGTTTACCTAGAACAACTGCCCCATAACACGCATAATGCACTGGCATGGTAGCCTTTGCAGGGTACCACATAGAGCCAGTGATATTATTGGAATGTTACATGTTTATAGATTGGATACCATGAACACAATAAATGGGTTGATTTTCGATATTACAGGGATCGATCCTGGGTGTGATGTGAGCACTGTGAGCGGCTGCAGCTGGCAGCATGCTGTAAATCATTTTATTGACTAGACCTACTGTAATGGCACTAGAGCAAGCCTACAAAACATCTCTAGGACAGTGTACTAGGTCTAGTGAAATTTACTAGATCTAGTCAGAAAACTAGACCTCCTAGGTCTAGTCCCACAGACTAGATCTAGTCCAAGTCGCTCTGGGTCTAGTCGAAATCCTAGAGCCACTAGAGCCACTAGAGCCACTAGCCTAGTCGCTCTAGTCGGGTTGTGGTTTTGCTGATGAAGGCACCCAGCAGCCTGGAGCAATTCCTCCAACGTGGTGCGCAGAGTCGAGTCCGAGCCCTTCTACTGTAGGTTCATAGGGAGTGCGTTTACCCGTAATTGATCTCATGTGGATCCGCCAACTGACACAGAGAAAGAGCCCGGGAACAGCCGTAAATTCTGCCCAACTTTGATCAGCTATGCACGTGATCGGTTCAGGGATCTGTCGTTGTCGGGAATGGCGGAATGGCTACTGTACCATCGGCGTGCCGCCTTCTCCACCCCCCCATCCAGTCGGGGCCCATCAGGACTACGGGACCCCACTTCCGCACCATTCCTTCGGAATCTCTCCAGAGGGACTGTCTGTTGCTCTGCAACAATCTGCATCTCTCACTTCCCCGAGCTACTCCCGCCGCCACTCCCCATGTGGGTGTTGCCAGATACTCGGACGGACACCACATCCTCCAAGCCTTTCAAATGCCCACTGTGCCCGTTCGCTAAGGCAAAGTCCTTGAGGTTTTACCACCGGCTCACTCGTCGTGCTAGCCCCGAAACTCAAGTATAACCTCAAGACCCGCATTGGCACGCACGATGAAGAAATCAAGCGATTCATGTATCCCACCTGTCACTGCCGCTTCAGTCGTAAGCATGGCGTCCGCCGCCATCTCCCCCGCCGTTGCACCGTGCATGGCAGCCTCAAGTCGTCTCCATCGGCCAACTCAGACCCAGCGCTAGATTCGGGGCTTGCCACCGGCATCACCTAGGGCGTATGGCTTACATCCGAGCAGTGTGAGAAGAATCGTGAGGGACGCTTGGAGCTTTGATAACAATGACAACAATTGCAAGCTGATTTCAACTGTGATCTCGTGACGTGTCGACATTTTTGTACGTCCTGGTATTTCTTCCGTGTGGAACTCTCAATGACCATTTCTCAGCGTACGACGCAACCTCATCTTTCCCAGCTCGCGGCCCGTCCTGCCGCCAGAAGAATCTCTGTTTAACTAGGGAATAGCAACCTCCACCAAGGTTGTCTTCTTATCCTGCTCACTTTAGTAATGTTTTATGGCATCTTTCCTGACGTGCAAAGGTCCAATTGTTCCTGATTACTTTGTATGATACTCAACTTCCGTGTCTGTGTCTCTATTTGTACTCCGTATCATCTGTACTCCCCCTTGACCACGTTTCTTGACTCCCCTGTCGTTGTCCAGTATGTGAAAAATGAAATTCGCTCAGTGTTTAAAGTCAGCAGGAGAGCATGAAGAGCGGAAACGGCGGTATGTGACAAATCGAAGTTTGAAAACATTAGCAGGGCTGTCATCGGTTCCGGGCGAACTGCATTAGGCGCGGGCGCGAGGTATATTCGAAATACACCGATCGCTCAAACAACATGATTAGAGAGGTGACACCACAAATGATAGCATGACGACGTGGGAAGTAGTGTATGTGTTAGATTGCGGCCTAGGAAAGCAGGGAGCGATGGTGTACATGAGGGTATCCAGTGGGTATCCGCAAGCCGAGCCGATCTGTTTCTTGAGAGCGACTATCCTCCCTCATCTGGGCCGCTTATTTTCCGCTTAAATCGTGCGGGTGGCATTCTAGCATTAATTGACGTGAAGTTCAGTATTGATCTTTTGGCATTTTGGACACGTTAGTGACGTTAGTAACTTACTGGCAGAAGAGTCCACCGATTAGTTTCGTCTGGACCTCCGCTTATCCGCAAGAATGAATCCCTCATCACGCATGCAATCGAATCATAAACCTACGAAGAAAAATGACGATGTGATAATCATAGAACGAGCCGCTGGTCACGGTGGGTTCACGCCAACGGGGGCAAGCGGACTGCATTCTCACGGGTCCACGTGTTTGTCAGTTGTCATGGTCATCCCTAATTTCCATATCAGGTTCAATCAAGAGACCGTGTTGTCGAGCTCGTGCCCGAATCCAACTTCACCCACGACCTCCAGCTGAAATCTACCACAACACGACCCTCGTCCCCCAAATGTCCACAGGTAACCAGACAACCGATCCTTCCACCTCCAACTTTACTGCAATATTCGATGCCGCATCACGGGAATACAAATCATTTACGAAGAAAGACCTGGCAACGCACCCGCTCGCTGCTGCAATCGAGGGTTATAACACTCCTGATTCCATCTTGAATGTATTTCAAATACAAGCGTCGGCTTTCGACAAATTTCGCAACGGCGATGACAAATTGATGGAATGCTTGACCCCGATCGTGAATATCCTTTTCACAATTTCAGAACACCTAGGAGAGGGCGTCGGACTCGTAAGCCTTCGTTCCGTTCCATATATTATGATGCTTTATAGTCTTCTCCGTAGGTATTCTCACCAGCGAAGACGATTTTCACAGGAATCGGTGTCCTTCTCGGGGTGTGTTCCCTCTAATGTTGCTTGATGTGTGCGCGAATAACGCTCGGCTCAGGCAGTCAAAGAAGTTATCGCGAGCTATGAGGCACTTGTCCTCATTTTCGAGCGTATCCATCTATTCCTCCAACGTCTCAATCGCTACACCGCGATTCCTCTCACACCGGAGATGACCTCATTACTAGGGAAGATTATGGCGCAGGTTCTCTCTGTTCTGGCGCTTTCGACAAAGGAAATGAAGGAGAGGCGAATCAGTGGGTCTATCCCGTTGGGTATTCTCTTTCATGGCTGACTACGAGACAGAGAAGTTTATGAAGAGAATAGCGGGAAGGACGGACGTGGAAGATGCGCTTGACCGATTAGATCTGCTAACGAAAGAAGAGAATCTAATGACAGCAGCGAGAAACTTGGAGGTCACACACCAGGTGAATGTCAATGTAATGGCGGCCCAAGAAGTTATCCACGATGTCTATGGCAATGTAAAAGAAACTAAGGGACTCACCCGTGACGTCCACAATGATGTCAAAGTAACCAGACATGGTGCGCGATATTCTTTCGAGATCTTCATACGTTTCACCGACCCGTGCCTGCTATTTGCGGAAACAGCAATTGATGAACAACAACGTTCGTTCCACCATCGCGGTTTCATCACCGATTGTCATCGCTGAGGCATACTCACAGGGAATCAGTTACGAGAGAAGCTTCGAGAATGGATCTCTCCTCCGAATGCCTCCATCAACCATAATACCGCCCGCGGCATCCAGCACGAAGGAACGGCAACGTGGTTCGTCCAGAGTAACAAATTCAACGAGTGGAAGGAGAACGGTTCATTATTGTGGATCCGTGGCAACCGTAAGCTTCGCCCTTCTTGTCAGCCTTTCATTGTCGTTAATGTTTTTCCCTGGATTTTAGCGGGCTCTGGGAAGAGTATTCTTTGGTATGTACCCTCCCAACGATTCTTGTTATAAGGAACTAATAGTGTCTTGAGCTCGGCAATCATTGAAGACGTCAAGCATATGAGAGAATCGAGATCAGCGCTAGTCGCATACTATTACCTTGATTTCAAGGATGTTGCCAAACGCGATGTCCGCGGATTACTAGCGTCGATTCTTCTCCAACTGGTTGGTAACTCTGACCGTTGTTGGGATACTCTTCATGAGCTGTACAAATCATGCTGTCTTGGCTTGGAACAACCCAGTGATGCTGCGCTCGTCAAATGTCTTGTGGAAATGATCGATCTGCCAGGACAAGTCTCGATCTATCTTATTGTCGATGCATTGGACGAATGTCCGAATACCACAGGAACTCCATCTACTCGCGAGAAGGTTCTCAACGTCGTCCGGGACCTTCTCCAGTCGGACCGTTCCAACCTATTTGTCTGTATCACAAGTCGGCCCGAGCAAGACATAAGTGCCACTCTTAACCCGTTGACATCCCCATCGAGTCGCGTGTCTCTCCACGAAGAAGGCGGTCAAAGGCAGGACATCGACAGTTATGTCCGGTCTTTCGTTCAGACAGATGCCTCGATGCGGAGATGGAGAGCCGAAGACAAGGAACTTGTGATTAGTGTACTCTCAGAACGGGCAGCCGGCATGTGAGGTCCCTCGTCCACTATGGTTTACGGTCGTTATTGATGGTATTGGACAGGTTTCGTTGGGTGTATTGCCAATTGGACACGCTTCGTCGATGCATGCCATCGAGTATTCGGAAAGCTCTGAATTCGCTGCCGATCACTCTGGATGACACGTATGAACGGATGTTGGAAAGGATCCCTAAAGAGAAATTCGAGCATGCCAGCCGGCTATTTCAGTGCATGGTTGCAGCCTTTCGGCCACTTCGTGTTGAAGAGCTTGCGGAGCTATTTGCAATCGATTTTGGCCATAACGATGCGCATAACTTGGTGGCGAGCTGGCGACCGGATAATCCAGAAGAGGCAGTACTCTCGACGTGTTCCACTTTTATCACAATCATCGATGACCGGGATTCGAAAATTGTACAATTTTCGCACTTCTCGGTCAAAGAATTCTTGACCTCCGATCGCCTCCAAATGTCAAACGGTTGGAACATCCGGCAGTATTATATCCCCCTGGAACCGGCGCACGCGATTCTCGCACGAGCTTGCGTGACGGTTCTTCTTCAAGTAGACAAGAACCAGGACGAAAAGCAATTTCGAGCACTACCTCTGGGATCCTACGCCATGGATCACTGGGGCAGGCACGCTCGGTTTGAGGATGTGGCATCGCGAATTGAAGATTCGCTTGCGTATCTGTTCAATCCCAAAATGCCGTACTTCAAGCCACGATTTCTGGTGCGATGCTTTATGGGCATGCCTGATAATGTCGAACCTGGCTTTTTTTCCGATGAACCAGACAAGGTGACACCCCTGTTTTTGGCAGCATATTGTGGTTTCAGCGGACTGGCAAAACACCTTATCATCACGCATGCACCAGACGTGAACGCCGAATGTGGTGATCGCTCCTCTCCGCTGCATGGAGCATCGTTCAACGGACAACTCGACTCCGCACGTATTTTACTCGACAACGGGGCCCATGTAAATGCGGAGGGTTACAATGACTGGACTCCATTGCATTACGCATCCCACTACGGGCATCTCAAGTTTTCTCAGCTCCTCCTCGGGCAAGGTGCAAACTTAAACGCACGAACCAACTACCAAAATACTCCCTTGTATTTGGCATCGGAGATGGGATATCTCGAGATCGTGCGGCTTTTGCTTGACCGCGGAGCAGACGTGGACGTCCGGGGGCAATACGGCTTAACAAGCTTAACACCGTACCAGGTCGCTACTCAACGTGGACATCACGACGTTGCACAACTGCTGTTAGAACACAGTGCCGAAAGAGAATAGGAAGGAGCTGCGAAGATAGACTTACTCATACATAGGTATCCCCTCCAAAGGACAGGATCCTTTCGTCATCCGCTACTACTGGAACAGGAGCACATCCCATGTACTTCATGCAGGGCTGCCGTAAATCTACCGGCCCAGCATACTGCAAGCAGACCTCGTCTTACTCATTCTTAAATGGGACAGTCCAATTAAATATATTTATACTTCCCTCCAATACCCTCTCCTCCCTTGTTAAGTCGCCAAATCTAGTAATCCCAATAGATTTTATGCGGGGCGAGGAGGACGATGTGTGTCCAGAAAAGCGCGGATCGCACGCGTCGGACACACCAGTCACGTTTGCGGATGTGGCGTACTGCATACAACGGCACAGCGCGGGGTTGTACGGAATGGGCGAATGTAGAAGAAAGGGTACCTCCTCTTTTCTACGCGGCACGCGAGGTACGTCCTGTACTTTACCACGGGTTACGTTGGGATGTGATCCAACCATACGGGGCCCAGCTATTGAGATTTGGGAACGGCTCTCGAGGTGGATGAGGAGACCTTTTTTTTTCGGTTCCGCCCTTCTGTAACGGTGAACCTTTTCGGTACTGATTGGTTCATCGTCGCGTGTACGAGTGTACGGGCCGATCGGTGTACCGTGGGCGAAGGATTACTCAACGCCCAAGAAGATGGCGGAAGACGATTGTACGAGACGCATTCGTACCAGCGACAAATCGATTTGCGTCAGCCAGATGTGGGCATCCACCCCATTTAAAACGGCCCCTCCGCGCCAACCGGAGCACACAGTCGACTTAATAGAGATTCACGGAGCCCACGGCATCCTGCAGGCCTTCCTCCCCCTCCCACAATCACGGGCTCGGATCGCTACGGCGGCCAATCCTTCGAGAGTCGTACGCGCTTCCTGCTCCGCGTCATCAAGGCCATCGGTGCAGCATCGTCAGAACGACCGCTCTTCGTACGGCCCGGCGCTACAGATTGGGCGGACGGGAAGTGGTTGCAGTGTGGCATCGGGCAGACCGTCTTGCTGGGGGGAGGGCTGAAGAAGCTCGGCGTCGACCTGGTCGATGTCAGCTTTGGGGGTAACTGGGCCGCGCAGAAGATTCCCGTTGTGCCGAGTTACCAGATACACCCCTCTCCTCTCTCTATCTCTCTCTCGGAGAAAAGGGGGTGCCTTGGGGTGCATAGCGCGTGCTCTTTCTTTTGTTTCTATAGGTTCTGTTTGTGGTGGCGGTCAAGAAGGCACGCCCTCATCAGGAAAAACCTCCCGCACTAGCGAGAGGTAAGAGCCAACTAATTACTAGCGAGAGATAATAGCTGACTAGTGTACTGATAAATTGTGATAATCCAAAGTAGCAAGTGCAGACACAATGTTCAATGATAATCTACGAAAATAACATGAAATTGTTGACGTCACTGAATGGGTTCACATAGAAAGAATCCCACTTTTCAAGTACTGTAAAACTGTTCATGCCCTGTTGATTGCTCTGTCCGAACCGGGGGAGCAGGTGAACACTTGAAATAATTGAGCTGACCGGAAGGATACTGGCTTGCTGCTTGCCATCCTTCATCAAACGGGATACCTTGTACAGGCCATGGCTGCTATTTTGTGCAACTGAGGGTGGTGAAAACCACTCGATGTAAACAAGATGTGTTGGAGGTGTCGGTTCTGATGGCAGAAACACCCTCAGGTGATGTTTGCTCGGGATTTTGAAGACAATGCGTGCTTGAGCAATCCGGTGACCTGTGCGGCATGTTAAGTCAAACTTAACCACAATAGGACTGAAACTCACGATCAGTTCCATCTTGGCATTGAGTAAGGACAAGAGCTGTATCAAACCGTGGAGGTATGATCCACCCGCATGCATCCTTTTGTTCCGGCCAAACATGAATGGCATCAACTGTTTCAGCCGACTCAGTGTCATTTGATACAAATTTGACCTTATGAAAAACGGCAACTGAGCAGAATGGTATGAGCATGTTTCTAGCGTGTGTGAGTAATGTGTTTCCTGCTGTGCCAGGATAGTTAAACTGAGCAATAAAGTCCACCAGTGTGTCCTGGAACTGAGTGGCTCTGTACAGCTCATGAAGGTCATCAAAAGACACTGCCTTAGCAGACAGATGCTGTGCCATCTTCAGAGCCCAAGTAGTTGGTCGTGGTGGCCCAATTGACCTCACAGAGGGGCCGCATTCAAGTTGTTGGTCGGGTTCCTGGCGCAATCGGACCAGTGCTGCATGTTGGTGTACCTTCTTGCACCGATCCAACCAAGCTGTCATCTGAGGGAGTTCATCCTTATGATTTGTGGCACGGTACACTTTCTTGGTGAAGTCAATATGCAGATGCTCGGTCTGCTCAGTGTTGTAATTGTCTGTAGTGCCAAAAAGGGTGATTGACAAGCCATAATGGATGAGACTGTGAATTTTTGGTATATTGAACTGCATGCAGATGCCGAGATTGATGAAGACAGCCTTGTTTTCATGGAAACAAGTAAGGGAGTTGTTGAGGCGACAGATAGTGTTGTCAGTATGTGATTGGAACTGGGCCAAAAAGAGGAAGTCAAGGAGCACTTGCACAGATCTAAGAACACATATTGATGATTGCCCATGAGGGAGCGGAAGGTCAGTGACCAGACCAATCAGTATACGACAGATGCTCTTGTGTTCCTTGCCTGAAACATGAGAGAGTGTTGTAATGCCCTTGGAGAACAGCCTGATATGGTGGTTTGGTGGAATAGATCGACATTGCGCATTGATTTTTGCTGGTCCAAATGCAAGAGGACTGGTTAACCATGAGATCAGATGCTTCATAACTCCTTGAAGCAGCTGGTGAAGGATATCTGGTGTGATTGATAGAAAGATATCCGCCAGTGGAAAGGTCTCCCAGAATGGATGGAAGACCGGCTTGAGTCCAGCCTCACAGCATGCTGCATGGAATGGGCATACATTTCCACCTGCCAAAGAATACATTTCAATTGCTTTGTCATAGTCCCAAGGCGGAAAAGATCCGGGTTCGCCAAGTCAGTCTGGAGGTACTAGACATTTGGGGCAACAGCCTTGGTATGTGCACGTCATGAGTGCCTGCTTGGGGTAGTCACCAACAAAACAAGTGAAGATAGGGTGGCAGCAGTGCCAAACCCCGTCACCACTGACCATAGCGATGCCTGTTTCACCATAGAGTGTGATCGGACCTAAGACATGTTGTAAACATGAATGGAATAGATTTGCAACGGCACAGTGATGAGCAGCCTTGATGTCTATAAACTCCAGTTTGTCTGTGGGAATGTATGCAATCAATATCTGAGTATGCCATGAAGGCTTTCAGCAAATGTCTTTTGGTATATTTCCAATTGTCATATAGACAGGGTATGCCATTTTCCCGCAAAAGAGAGTGAGCTGCGTTTTGTCAGAAGAAACTATCAGTGGGATGACTGTGGCGCCAAGACAGCACAATTTGAGTGAAGTCTGGCACCACATATGAGCACATAAATGGATCAGAAACACTTGATACACACCTGTACAGACCACCACCAGTCCCCGGTGTGCATCTCAGAGTAGATCCGATGCATCTGTTCGGAGTTTTCATAATGTTGCTCAGGGGCAAATACCATGTCACGAGCCAATTCAGGGTCACCAAAGATGGCGCGGATGCATGGTAGAATGTCTTGATAATAGAATTGGAGGTGTTCACCTCCAATGACAAACTCCTCACACTTGAATGGAGGGCGCCCAGGCAGCTTATTGTCAATGATGTTGTTCAGCTTGTTTGCTGTCTTATATGAGAGACCAAGTCTCTCAACGACCTGATATAGTGTATCAGTGAATTGTCAGTACACATTAGTGCTAAACATAGTCCACATACCTCTGGGATTCCAAGTAGCTCCGTCAATGCCGATGATGTTGGCCTGCATGTCTTCGCCCAACATGCAATTTCCCAGTCAAGCTTGGAGCAGAACGGAGCCCATTTCGAGCTATCAGGAGCTGCTTGCCTTGCTTGGTGCATGGCAGAACCTTGATTGACATCAGGAATTGGGGCACCAGGATGGCCCATTGGAAAGTGCATAATCACCAATTCAGACATAGGCTCTGAATTGGGCTTATCAACTTGAATGAGCGGATCCAGTGGTGGTTGTTCAGCTTCTCCTTGCTTGATGGGTGGTGCTCCTTCAGGAATGGCTACATTCGATACAGTTACACCATCAGTCAGGTGTTCATATGCATCGGCATCCAGGCTGTCAGCAGCATTAACAGTATCAAAGACACCATTAATACCATCTTCAGGATCATTCATATTGTCATCTGAAATGTACGTATTAGTTGAGAAATCACGACAAGGCCATAAAACATTACCATGATCTGCACCAGCAATCTCACAACTTGACTGCCGCACACCTGAGACAGGGGAAGCATCATCACAGGATTCAGGTCAGATACGAGTGGATGTCCTGCAATAGGGAAGGACTGGAGGATTGTTGGTGCCTGCAATGCTGCATTCACCACGTGGCACAGTGGATGCTCCATTTTGGCAATATGGAGAGTAAGGCCATGATAGCTGAAAACCTTATTACATCCTTGACACCGAAGCTGTGATGGGGCCATGGATACGATGAGGGAATGGGGATGAATGGGGACAACTAAACACAAACAATTCACAATTTAACATGTTCAGCAGTGTCATGAATCCCAAATATAAGCAGGGGAACATACCTTGATCCAAGTCCTCATTGTTAAGGGCCAAGGACCCTAAGGTGCAACGTGCACGGGTTTGTATAATGGCGGCGGGACTTGTACTTCAAGGGATCGCAGGTAGCGAACGCTGGCCCTTGGATGCGCTGGTATGACGGGTCTGCACACGTGCAAGACACTAGTGGGGATAATGAAAGATGTAGAAGAGAGTCTCGACGATGCTCGAGACGACTTGCACGAAGTGCGGGCAAAAACTGAAGGCGCTGTGCAAGCTACAACACTTGGGATTAAACCAAGTCAGGCTTAAGGCCCAACTCTAGAAAACACGAGGGTTTATATACATGTGAGGGAGCTGTATGACTAAGGCCTAATACGACGAGTACTTGTACTAGTAACAAGTCATATCCCAAAAGATGGAGTCATATACTGCGGAACTGACTCACGCATGAAGGTAACAAGAAAGGAGTCAGTATGGGTCATGAAAACGAGGCTATGAAGAAGGTATAGTAAGCGGGCCGAGAATCCGGAAGCGAGACTGAGGTAAGCGAATAGAGACGAGTCAGGAGGGGTAGGATCATGTGAGGTCAGGTGAGGGAGTATCAGGTGATGTGCAGGTGACTTGGGAGCAGGTGATATAGGATGGATGACTTTGAGGAGCAGGTGACTGAAATGGCATGTGACTGGTCATGTGGGTGGTCAGGTGACTAGTCAGGTGATTGGTCATGTGATGGGAAAGTCTTAGTAAGCAGGTGGAAAATAAAAAAATGCACCCTGCGTAAGCCCAAGAACGTAACACTCATCCCCCCCATCCTGTCCTTACTTGTTGTTTCGTCACACTCTTTTTGTTCTCATCTTTTGTTTTGCGCTTCATTCATGGCACTCCGTAAACATCGATCTTGTGCAATTAGTGCAGGCGGTCTCACACAGGACAAGCAAAGTGAAAATTCAGGTCAATTGCAAGTTCATACAAACACCTCAATCCAGGGTAGAACCAGATGTCAGACCAGCACCAACACGCCCCAGCCAAATGGCGATCCACCTAGTAAGTCTGACATATCCATAAGTCATACAGCTCTCTGATGATAATAAGCTGGCATGAAACGTACCTTTCCATTGTCTGAGAGCAACATATCTACCAATCAGATAGCAGCACCAGGACCAGCAACGGACAACTCTGTGAAGAGAGCATGAAACAATGGTGAGTGTTCGAAAGACCTAAAAAAAACCCCACTGACCATGATAAAAGGGCCCATTCATGGTCATCTGATGCCCTTCATGTTGGTAGTTGATGGCAGGACAGCGGTGACAAGTCTGCCTGCACCTGAGCCAGTCTTGTTGAGTCAGAGGAGGAGCTTGAGGCGAGAAGGTTAGTTGCGCCACAGGCTTACCAATCATGTTCGTTGTGACAACAAATACTGACAAACAACTTTGAAAAATTTTCAGCATCGTACTATCCTGGCCGCGGTCAAACAACCCATCCCCTCAATTCATTCCCCACCGTAAACCAGGATTTCGACCCCACCAATGGTGGTGATAGTGGGGTTGAGAGTGAGGGGGAATGGCTGGACGACTTTGCAGGGCCAGCTGAAGGACCCACCTCCTGTATTTCTGAGGCTCTGGCAAATGAAGTACATCGACAATACCTTCCTTCCATGTTTCTAGACCTCACAGCTACTTCCACAGAGACCATCTTGGCTGGGCCCATCTTCTACCAATGGCCCAACCATGTCTACAGCACTGCCCCCTGCAGATGTGGCCACTCTTGTGCCATCGCCTCATGTCAACCCAACTTTGCTGACACCCACGTTTTCACCTCTTGTCAGCACAAATCTGTCTATGCCCATGCCATCGCCCCTTGTTGATATAACTCTACCCATGCCCATGCCCACACCCATACCATCGCCCCTTGTCAGCATGACTATGCCCATGCCCATGCACATTGCCACGACTTCGGTTCCCACAGGTGCAAATGTGGCGCCACCAGTGTGGCCCCCTGAGATGGATCTTGTCCTTACCCCAGGTACTAGTAAACTGATGCTAACCCTGCAGCAACCTCTTGTCCAAGCAGTTATTCGGGACTCGTTTGAGTTTGTTCGAGCTGCCCTTTTGCTCCAATGCGCTCTTCTGAACATGGGCCTTTCGGCCTCTTTTGTCAGAGATGCACTTTCGTCTGGTGCCATGCTTAATATGCCAGGGGTGGCTTCTGTTCTTAGGCGACTTCAGACTGATACGCTGTATCGAGCTAAAATTGTTCCCCTGGTGAGTTTTCCACTTTGAACTCGACCAAACTGACATTGTTCACAGCTGTGTGCTTGTATTTGCCTCTTCCAAGGTCTTGCCAAGGAGGAGTGCAGTGCACTTGTTAAGACAGAGTTTTCAGGTATGGATCCTAAAAGCATTGAGGATTCTGTTGACAAGCAGCTGTTTGACTACAATTACATCCACCCTATACAGTCAACCGTAAGTTCTAGCCTCTTCATCAATCTTATCTGACATTCTTTCAGGGTGACAACTTCACTGTGAATCACTCGAAACCATATTGCAATGACTGCATTGTCAAGGCTATCTGTGGCCTATATTTCACTGGGGAGAACTCTTTTGTAGAGCAGTTTGGTGAACGCTTCCCACTCCAACATAATGGTGATGGATCGACTTCTTATGAAGTGCCGATGCCCATGGTGGCACTTGTGGGCACAGCAGTAAGTTGCTTTTGTCACCCCACATAACCAGTGCGCTAATTTGGTTCAGTTATTTGCCGCCCTGTATGACTGGTGCTCTAGCACACATCATGTCACGGACTGCCCCGCTTACCTCATTTTCTCCTTCCTATTCCGTCTGTCTTGTTCCGTTTCCGTCCGTGACTCCGGGCCGCTTTGCCCATTGCTTGCTTACTTATCGATGGACTGTTCTTGTGTTTTCCAGAGACTTCCATACGTTTCTCTAGACTTCTTTCTTGTTCCATGGTCTTCCATGACCTTCTCTTACCTTCTCGTAGCTTCTGTGTGTACATGTATATAAACTGTACTACTTAGCATAGAACGGCTTTCCTAAGCTCGTTCTATTTGTGCAATCAGACTTTGACAGTCTCTTCTCACTATTGAACGCGTGCGGCTTCCATCGAACGAATCCTCCTTGCATTAGTCAGCTTCTGCTGCTAATTGCCTTTGACTCTATACGTCTCGAGATCACGTGCTAGTGTCTCGCTCGATTCTGAGTCACGTCGACTTGTGTAATCTTCACTTGTCATCACTCTTGTCACATGACGTCTCACATGACTGACTTCCTTATTAGGAATGACCCCTCGCCGAAATCCATCTTTGCAGTCTTGCCTGAGATCGCCGAACCCCAAGATCCCCGACTTGATCTGACACAGTGGTCTGACCGTGACACATCAGGTGACAGAATTTTCATCCAGCATGTTCATCGATGTATACCATGGCCATATTGGTACTTTGGAAGCGATCCTGAGCAAATGAGGAAATGCTTTCCATTCAATGATGTCATATGTTTATTCTGAGGCAAGGTGAGTATCCTGTTTAGTGATGCTACAGTTCTGACCCATCCATTTGGTCAGTTCATCAATGACTGGCAACCCAAGTGGTGTCCAGATTGCTAACATTGACTTTGATAACCTTGATGACTGAAGTGAACCCAAGTCATCATTTGTCCCACTGTAAGTGATGTGTATCGCTGCCCCACATTCACTATTGACAAAACCTGTACAGTCAACAGTGGGTCTAGTATACCCAAATGTTCCTATTACTTCAATTTACTGCATCCTATAGTTTACCTGTGTGTCTCACATCCTGCTAAGTCTCCCCTTGATATACCTATGGCATGGTGCCCTTTGTCCCATTCCCCACCCTTCCTTAATCATTTCTTTGGACATTTATGTTTGCGTTCCTCTTGTATTACAGACTGGTGTACTACTTTACACAGAATCAGATGATACAGTCATTTAATTGGAAAATCACGGAACCATTGTTGAACATTATCAAAACATTATTGATAATTATCAAAACATTATCAATAAATTACTTGTAAATTATGGGGGGGTACCGCAAGCGATGAAAATGACAAAAACCAAAGGTAATAATGAATAATTGATAATTTGTGCTAGCAAGCAATAAATTATTGCTTATTATCTCTTGCTAGCACAGGAGGTTTTTCCTGATGCTGATGTTTCAGTGGGTGTGGTAGGGATGATCACGGCGCTACAACAGGCGAATGAGGTGCTGTCGGAGGGCAAGGCGGACATCATCTTTCTTGCTCACAAGTTCCTGCGTGATACACATTTTGCCCTGCGCACCGTGAACGAACTTGGCATCACTCTGAAGCTGGCAGTACAATACAAGCATGTGTAGCTGACAGTCTTGGCGCGCCTGGTGAAGCTCTCTTGTTCTTTCTCATGCGCGTCTCCTCAACGCATTGTGCTGTTGTTTGACATTTTGAACAGTTTTGATGATGTCAGCATCTCCTGTTTGTACCAGTTGACCAAGGAAATAGAAGTTTTCAGGGACATTTCGATGGGTGGAAGAAGAGTGAGTTAGTGCTGCCAAGAAATGTGGTGCTGCCATGTAATCCTTTGCTTGCTATCTGGGCCTCGGCTTGTCAGGTCGAGTGATTAAGCCATTCCAAGACAGCAGGGAAGACACAACACAAGCTACCACAGACCTAGGTGCGCATAGTTTTATCATGACCGACTTGCTACATGTCACCCGCCTCTGCTGGTAGGAGAAACCCTACAAGGCACCTCTCAAACAAAAAGATAACAGGTATATAAAGCCATCTAAAACTTCTGAAACACGATCAAATGTCACCAAAATCCTTGGCCAAATGCAGGGCATTGGTCACTCACCTGTATATTGAGCAGCATAATTTGTGTCGTTGATAAGTACCCCTCCAAGAGCAAAACCACCAGCCTGCTTGAATCATTTTGGTCAAAAGCTGCGAATGTGCTTGACGGTGTCAATACGCAAGCCATCCACACCATAATCCTGCACCAGTTTATGGACCCAATCTGAGAACAGCAGAATCCTCTGTTTTGAGATTGGGAAGTGGCATCTTGAGATCCCCAAGCTAGCACTGCTTGACATGTCTGTTTGCTCAGATTGGAGTCCTCAGCAACAAAACAACGGTTGTTGAAAGAGGAAGAGTCCGAGTCATTGAACAGTTGGGAGAAGCCAGTGAAGGTGAAGTTCGAGCCAGGCACGGACATATGGTTGGCAACGGCACCGAGAATTAGGTACATTTGGTGTTCATGCAGATCATTGCTAAAACTCTTTCAGGCCATCGGGAGTGCCAAAATCGGGATTGAATTCCTCAGTCCAGGCACCCACTGTAAACCCAGCATGTGGCACAAGAAAGAAATGGTGTAAGGTAGGGTCGTTTTAGTTTCAATGAATGTCACATGATAAATGTGACAAAATGCATTACAAACATGAAAATTTGAATAACTTTCCAAAAACTCCATTTATCAAAAAATGGCTACGCATAACACTGTATAATTACATTTAGGTTGCTTATACATAGGGATTTTCTAATATATGTAGTTTTAGAGGAGTTATTCAAAAAGTTTTGAATGTGTGTGGCTAGATCTGCTTTAAAATTCGAGTTCCAATGGCATGGCATGGGGCGGCAGATCAGACCAGATTTCATAGATTAGATAATATGGTAAATGTGAAGTTAGTACTCTGCACGCTCCGGTGACTCATGCACTCTTTTGTTGTCAGCAGCCCATTGTTGTTGATCACCCATTCAATGAACCTATTTTTGTATCACAGTGGTCTTTCTCTCGTTTGTGACTTGTAGCTACTCTACCTGTGTTCTGCATTCCCTCACACTTAGCCTCAATAAACCCTCCTTGCACAGTCTGATACAATGTCGAAAGCCATCTTGAAGTGCTAGATGGGTCACTGGAAGCAAAACTCTGCAACATGGGCAACAAACCTCCCAAACTACAACTCCTCAAAGAAGAAAAAAATGGAGCATTCAGTTTCAGAAGGTGGTGAAGACAAGGAAAACATACTGGAACATTCTGAAGGCTTCAGTGCTCCATTTAAGTTGCCATTGCTGTCACCACCTATATACCAACAACCCAGAGAGGTTTCCTGGGCTAGTATGGGTCGATCACCCAGAAAGGAGCTTGAGAGGACTGAGACACCAGCAGGAAATCAAATGCTGGCACAGACAGTGAGTAATCCATCAAATAGGATAGAGCCAGAAGTCATCCCATACCTTGTTCAAGCAATTCACGGATCTTCAAGTCACAAAGGCTCAGATTGTGACCTGTGAGGAAGTACTTGATAAGGAAGATGAATCTTGGTACCAAAGAGCGATGCATTTCCTCCCAGCGGATGGAGAGGTTATCCTGGAAGAGATCAACATGGCGGCCAAAGCAGAGATTGCAGACATGGACCCGTTTGCAGGCCTATATTGGATAGACGCAGCCATGGACTTGGATGATGCATACCCAGACAATGAACCTGACACAGATGTGCCAGTGGACACAGAGCCTGAGGGATATGGCAAACTTGGAGTGGTGCATGGTGATGGATATCACCACCAACCACCCACCATCCCAGATGCATGGCTTGCTCTTGCGGACCTGGAAATAATTTTATATCCACAAAGACAGAAACAGACGGGATCTGAAGCCAAATATGAAACGTGCAAGACTCCATTGGATCCCATCACCCGAGCGTGGTTGGATGACATCCAGATCTTCCTTTGGCAGTATTGTGACTTCAATGCTGATGGCAAGCCTCAAAATGTATCAGCAGGGAGCTGGATACAGGCTTCAATGGATATTGTGGGCTCTGAGACAAAAGGGTCTTGGCAAGCGCAAATCTTGCAGGCATCAACAAGAGAATATATCCAGACACAAGAACTCCCAATGCACGATTATGGAAAAAGAAAATCCCATATCAATGACGAAGAGCTTTCTGATGAGATCCAGATTCATCTCCAAAGTGTTGGCAAGTATGCTTGCGCTCAAGATATAGTTGAATTTTCCAAGGACAACAATGTCCAGAAGTGATATGGCTTTACCAAGCCAATCTGCTTGACCACCGCAAAGCATTGGATGAGTCTGTTGGGGTATCACTGGGGAAAGGAGCCAAAGGGACAGTACCAGGATGGCCATGAACGTGAAGATGTGGTGGAATACTGGCAGGAAGTCTTCTTGCCTGCTTGGGACAAGTTCAAGAAGTGCATGCATGTTTGGACCAATGATGACATTCATCTCAAGCTTGATGAAGACCTTAATGTGATGCCAGTGGCAGATATCAGGAATACTGTTGTATGGTTCCATGATGAATCGACTTTCTATGCACATGATTGTCGTGCTCTATGCTAGGTGCATGAGAACGAGACCGCTAAGCCTCAGCCAAAAGGCAAGGGTGCCTTATTGATGGTGGCCCACTTTGTCTCTGCAGACTACGGCTACCTCCAATCACCCGATGGCACTGAAACCGCTCGTGTCTTGTTCAAGGCTGGGAAAGGACAGGATGGATATTATACAAATGAGCGCATTATACAGCATGCTGAAAAAGCAATTGAAATTGTTCAAAAATACTACCCTAACAATGACCACATCCTAATCTTTGACAATGCGACGACACATGTCAAACAAGCTGACAATGCCCTCTCCGCCTGATGTATGCCTAAGAATCCAGTGCGCTCATGGGGAGTCACTATCCCTGTCAAGAATACCAATGGTACTATAATGTGCCATCCTGATGGCAAGCCACAGAAGATGAAGGTTCCTATGGAACCTGGACGCTTTGCCAATGGGGAGCCTCAGCTCCTCTATTTCCCCGATGGATATGAGAAAGCTGGCTGGTTCAAAGGAATGACACAGATCCTTCAGGAGCGCGGATTTGAGGCCGAATTGAAATTGCAAGCCAAATGCAAAGGATTCCGGTGTCTGCCTGGTGAAATCAGGTGCTGTTGCTGCTGATTCCTCTACAATCAACCTGACTTCATGCAAGTCGATTCTGTCCTTGAGACGACCTGTCACGTGAAGGGTGTCCAGGTGTTGTTCTTGCCAAAGTTCCACTGTGAACTGAATTTCATTGAGCAAGTCTGGGGTTGTGCAAAGCATGTATATCACAAATTCCCACCTTCATCTAAGGAATCCGACCTTGAGAAGAATGTTATTGATGCTCTTGACTCAGTGTCACTCCTCATGATGCACCGGTAAGTTGGCTTGCATCCATTGTCACCTTCAGTCAGCTCAATAGCACACACTCACAGGTATGCAACACAGTCACGGCGATTCATAGATGCATACAAGAGGGGTCTCAGTGGCAAAGAAGCAGCCTGGGCAGCCAAAAAGTATCATGGCCATTGCACACTCCCAGAATCAATCCTTTCCAAGATCTAATTGCATATAGCACTCAATAATGAACATGCACCCTTGTAACTTATTGTAATATCTATTGTAACACAAGTTTGTATCTAAATCATTGGCAATTTATCACCTTATCATACATGACGCAGGCCACACCAACAAGGTTCAAGCCACCCTGCGGACATTAAAATACATTGGCCAAGGGGTCCCAACTTGGGGGGTAATGCAGTGTCACACTCATATGACGTTCATTGAAACTAAAATGACCCTACCTTACTCACCTATAATAGGCTTTGCTCTGGGAAGTCACGCACTGGAGATTGGCAGACAGGTGAGACCCATAAGGTGTCGAATCCTGCGCTTTGGATACAGCGGGGATGATTCACTATCCTGTTCCACAAACCACTACAGTCTGTGCACTCACAAGCATCGCAGGAGAATGCTGTGCCATTAGGAGTAGAAAACCGGTCTGTGAGGAGCCATGCGTGGTTTCTTTGGAACGTGCACAAGCAGGAATATCCTGGTGGGTACCTGATTGATAGTTGGATTGAGAACTATGGTCTGTGGTATTCTTTGAAAAGATGGGATTGGACAACAGAATTGTCTCCAAAATGGTGGAGACCAGGCTAAAAAATACGATGTGGGTGGTAGGGTGGTCAAATAGGTGCCAAATGTTACTGTGCTATATGTCTTGAATTTGGTAGCAATGTGGCTGGTGAAAGTGAGAAGAACAAGACGCGTCACTGCATTGAAGTGTCGTCTGTCTCACAAGTCTCAGTTGACAAAGTCCAGAGATTTGCCACAGTGAGCATCTGCATCAGGGAAACCCTCCCATAATAATTAGCGATAATTTCGGTATTTTAGTGATAATTATTGGAAAATTATCATTATCATCGGCTAGCAAGCCCCCCATAATCTAGTGCTAAATTATCATCATAATTTGCCATAATGTTTAAATAAATTCCCAATAATGTTTAATTTCTGACATTCACTGACATTCAGATAATGCTCAAAAAACAGATGATATTTGATAATTAATGATTGGCTATGCTACCTGTAATACATAGTAATGCCATTGCCCAGTGGTATTGTAATGTACCAACACTGAGTCACATATGATAGAAAAATATGTGCAACAAACCAACATGACACAATGACATTCAGAGAAAATATTGTTGCTTTATGTTGACAGGAATATGTCCAGGCTCAGCCATTTACACAAGATGAGGCAGACAAACAACGTACAATAGGACTATTGCTGCACTGGTTGTTGAAGGATTGGTCTCTAGAACTGCACCAGCTGAGTTTCTGCAGAGACAGACAGTGTGATGGGTCAGTCACTGACATGCCAGGTGGTAGAGGAGAGGCAGCACCTATGTTTTCTTGACGATGAGGATCACTGTGGGAGGCTTGCTAATGTAGATCTGTGAGCAAGGGAGGCAAGGGACACATACTGAGCTGAGGGGGTATACACCACAACATGGCAGAGCTAGACTCACTAGAGACATTAGCACTTGCACCAAGGGAGGCAAGCAGGCAATATGGTGGTGGTTGTGGAGGGGCTTGTGTCATTGTTGCCACTGCCACTCTTGTTGTTATTCCAGATGAGCAAGCCAAACCGGTTGGGTTGTGCGTCGATGAAGGTCATCAGGGTGCTTGCGGCGGTTGACTGCACTGGCGTTCAGTGGCTGATTGTCCGATGTGATCCAGATTGCGACTGGGCTGTTGATACCTGCTGGGATGACACACTGACTGATCAGGAGAGAAAGGGAAAGGGTATGCCGCCGATGAGCATTTGGCAGTGGTGGCCCTGGGGAGGTGGCATGCCGCATGTGCGAGAAGAGGAATCGCTGCAATGAGGATGGGACTGTGCTTATGTTGGGGGTGCTGGAGAGGGCTGACAAGCTGAATTGAAGGGATGTCTTGACTGTGATAATGCCAGTGTTAGTGACAGATAAAGGAGGGTTAGCTGAAGGATGACGGAGTGAGCTTCAGGTAGAGTTCTGATATGCTAGAAAATTCCATACCCTTGATACCAAGGTCACAACCTTGGATAGAGAAGCCAGTAAGGGAAAGGACCTTGTTGGAAAGGAGGGGTGTCAAATGACTGCGGGATGAGCGGGAAGTTGAGGAGGGTTAGTGGAGCGATTCAATGGTCACAATGGAAGGGGTCGCAAGTGAGGATGTGCATGTCCTCAGTGAGGTGTGTAGCACCAGGGTACACCCTGACATCGACGTTCTCCACAAGTTGTGTAACCATCACCATGGTTTCGACATCCACAAGCAGCTCAAAAAAGTCAAATGAGCAAGTTGATGACAATGGCGACTTGCCAAAGCCAACAATGAGTTCCTGGAGGGCAGAAACATGGACAGGCTCGTCAATTTGGATGATCGTGAACCCGGAGATGGCAGTGTTGGATGAAGAGAAATCGGTATTGAGGAAGTCAGACAGCTGGAATTTTTTTTCAGCACCTGTGAGCAGAACTCCATCTTGAGGGTTCCGAGGACATAAGCAAAGTCCTTTTGTAAAAAAAAGATTCATCAGTCATGTCGCAAGTTGGACCGAAAAATCGTAGACTCACTCAAGTCTCAGGACTTGCAAGCTGGAAAAGTCAATGGTACATGGTCGTGATGAAGCCCACAGGGCAAGTGGAGTAATAATACAAATAGAGCGGCATTGCTGGCAACAAAGAATGTGGATCAATGCAAGTCAAGAGAAAGCTAGACATGAAACAAAACAAGTGGAGTGTTTAGTAGTCACATAGACGGAGGGGGAGGCGGCACCAAGTGGACACAACAGATGGCTTGAGGCACAGCGGCACTTGAATGAGACATGGTCCTGGTGGAGTGATGGCAGTTGGGGGATGAAAAGTTCAACATAGCAGCCATCTTCGACCACATGACGCCTCCCGAGCCACCCGCACCCACCACACTCCCGCCATACATCCACTTTGTCTCTTGTCCACCTGCATGCCTCCTCACCCTTGCCCCCCTTGTCGCCCCAGTTCTCCACCCTCGTCATCAACACATTGAGGCTTTCCCTCAAACGGTCAAGCCACCCTGCTTGCCACGTACCAAATACTCTTGGCCAAAGACTCACAGATCACCCACGTTGCATTGGCTGATGTGTCAAGACTCAAAAAGATCATTGGTCCACATAGCGCACACCTCATGTTGCCCCTTGCCAACCGTCCCTCAGTCTGGACTTCTCAGGAGTTTAGGAAGGATTCAGGATAGATATAGAATGGCTCAGTTTCTTTTGTGTGTTTCTCTCTCTTCTTTTGATTTAGAATTGTCTGCTCGCTCCACTTTTCGACTTCCCTTTTCATCTTAGACTTCACCCTTGAGTTTTGCCGTACTGTTCTTCACCCTTGTCGCCACTGCGCTTGACGTTGCGCACCTTGCAATGATTCAGTAATTTTTCTCAACATTGTTACCACCTTTATCACACACAACACCATGCAGCCTGTCGCTGGCAGACGTTCGTCGTTTATCTTCACTTTTCTCACTTACTTCGTGTATAGAGTACTTGCTGTATTGATTGTGCTCTGCATATAAAAACACTGCACCTGGCTTCATCTAGAGGCAGGCAACTGCGGCCCATCTCCCCTTCTTTCTCTGTGTGTTTTCTGACCATGATGACTCGCAAGCCCACTGCTGCGACCGCCTTTCTGATCTTCTTGTTTCGTTTTGTGACTGCTTGCCATTGCTCACCCTCGCCATCATCAGTCCTTGTCACTGTTTGCCAGTGCCATCATCATTATCCACCACCATCGCCGTTGCCTTGTCTTGTCAACCCGCAAGACTCTCGCTACTGTCGACATCGTCTTGCCGACATTCTCACTTCCCCTGTTTTCCATCTGCGCATTCTTGCTAGTTTGGGGGCATTGCCTCTCTCACACACACCCTCTCCCTCTCACCTCTGGGGACATTCTTCAAAGTCACTTGCAGATGCCGACTCTGCCCTATACTGTGCTACGTAAGAACCATGGCCACCCTTCTCCCCAATAGTCCCTGACCTATCCCTCTCTCAACCATCTTTACCAAAAGAGGTGGCAAGGCTCTCCTAGCATTCCTGAAAGTGACCAAACTCCACTTCAAACTGCTAGAGGATACTGCCGATTCAGGGTGCTTTCCCCCATGCTACACCCTCCTTGCATGGCTGTATTGCTATACCACCCCATCCTTCTACTTCATGTATTTCACCATAGTGCAGCCCACACTGCTACCCTAAGACTTCTTGTGTATTTACACTCATGGGGAGACTGCATCTTATTAATAACATGGAATATGAATAGGGATTTTAACAAAATGACTGGGGTCTTTTCAACTCTGCTATAGTATACATTCTGTCCCGCTTTGGACCAGTCAAGAGTGGAGTAGTTTCATAGTGCTTGATTAGTGCCACACTTTTCATGCTAATCCATTCACTGATGTACAGTTACGTTACATTTGTATAGATAAAATAGTGCTATATTATTGTGACATGAGTCCTTGTCAACCAATATGTGATTATAGTACATGAATTGACAGCTATCGAACCATTATCCTACTTATTCCGACTATCATAGTAATATTTGCATGCTACCTCTGATTATCACAGGAGGGTTTTCCTGATGCTTGAAACGAGAAACTCTGAGTAAGCTGGCACAGCAGTGGCAGAAGCTGGAAATACAGCGAAGACAGAGGATGATCTGCATGTGAGTTTTAAGCAGGCCCAAGAACAGCCAGTATACAGATTTGGTCCAACCTCACACACTCAGTACTAGCCGCATTTTGAGAGGTCTCTGCCTGGATTGCAGTTCCCGTTGTGATAGTAGGGCAACCCCCCTGCTGAAATGACACCGCAGGTATCAGCACTTGTGGTATTCCTCTGAAAAATTTAACAATAGGACAAATGGTGTCACTGGTAGGTTTGTGAGGCAATGCGGCGACTTGAATTAGTGGGCCACTACTTTTTTTTTTTTTTTTTGAATTCGATTTTTATACTCCACTGTCTACTGACAACAAGAGTTGCTATCTAGGAACTAGAAGCTAAAAAAAATACAGGTGTTGTAATAAGGAAAGTCTGGCTGATCTGGGTCACCACTATAGAGCATACAATAGACTGGGGGGCGTAAGACCAAGAGGCTAGAGGAGCCTTCACCATAAGTCATGGTGGGTTGGGACAAGCAGGGAGGGGGTGTAGAAGGGAATTGCTGTGGAGAAGGAAGGTTGCAAGTTTGATTGCTCCCTTGATGGTGTGAAATAAAGTATGGAGAGAGTCACCCTGGAAGATTTCCTCTCTGAGAGTGGCGGTGAGCGGGCATGAGGTTAAGATGTGACAAGCAGAGTAATGGACAACTTGACTGTTTCTAGGGGGAGGTGAGTCTTGGTCTGGCCCAGCTTGTGACTGAGCCTTGCCATCATCATTTGGGTCTAGAAAGATCTCCATAAGTTGACAAAAGGAGTCTCAGTTTCTCCCGGCTTGTGGCTGGGATACACTGTTCATCCCTAGGTCAGAGCATGGGCAAGTTGTGTTATCACCTGCGGTTGGTCTGAATTTTCCCAAATAGTTGCCATCAAAGCAATGGGTGGATTGTACTTGGAGGCAGGCACTTGTGACCTGTTGTTGGTAAAGGGTAAGTGTGCCAGCAAGGAGGGGAGGAGGGGAGGACAAGCGGGAAATGAGGATTAAGCCCTCTGACCATCTGCATGGTAGGGGATCCGTGCCATTCGCCCACAAGGTGTGTGCAAGTTGTTTGTTTGGAAGCAGGGGTTGGTGGGCCAGGGGGTGTTGTGCCTGCTCTCTGAGGTCCATCAGGGAACTGTCCTTCCTAGGGGGTCCTGGCCATGTGTGGGAGAATACTCAAGGGTCATTCCCAGGCTTTAGCTTCTTGAGCTTTGCCGTGAAGGGGATGAGTTCCACTGTGATCGAGTCATCTACACTAAGTAGGACCGATAGGATGGCAGTAAAGAGGGCGGCTTGGGGCAGAAATTTGTGTTTGTGGAGGGAGAGTAGAGGGTTGTGCAGGTTACGGTTGGGGACAAAAATGGACAGTGGTCTGGGAGGACATGAGGCTGTGGCCTGCAGGCCAGAGGTTGCTGCTTTTGCTGCTGTGCACATGCAATCCGTATCAGCCTCAAAGCCAGAGGAATGGGGGTCATGGCCAATATAGACAAGCCAGGCAACGACAAAGTGATCAGGGTGGGGAACTGGGTATAGGAAGACAGATGTGTGATCAAGGTCCGGTCTT
>Ga0307510_10000709_pt1 | contig 34181 bp, 28 predicted proteins | sample 12_EM_MG_FD_207224 | JGI IMG/M metagenome (GOLD analysis project Ga0307510, IMG submission 207224) | Populus trichocarpa ectomycorrhiza microbial communities from riparian zone in the Pacific Northwest, United States - 12_EM | ecosystem: Host-associated > Plants > Roots > Unclassified | place... | reverse complement strand
TAAAATACAATATCACCAGCCCCACCAATGCCCCGCCCAGCGTCCCCATCAGCCTTTCAAAATTGCGCTGTTTGGTAAGACTATATACAGGTTTCAGGATGACGATGATGGTCAGCAGGATCCAGTAGCCATGCCCGAAAGGCAGAAAGCCGGAGATGATATATCCCGTGATGGTGGCGATACTGACCCGCAGGGAATGACGGAAGATATTGGATTTGAGGGACAGGTTATCCAACAGGAGCTTGGGGTCCATGTCCTGGTGAGAAGTAAATTCCTCATAGTCCAGGTCCGATTTGAAATTTTTGCCCAGCTTGCGGTCATAAGTAGTATAAGCATGCAGGGTATGCAGCCGATCGCCGATGTCCTGGATACTGTCCAGGATATTTCGCAGACCGATAAAACTTTCTACATTCTCCGCCGTCCGGTACCGGTCGCGATAAGTATCGAACGACTCCCGAACCTGACGGATCCGCAAAGACAGCTCCGCATTTTCCTCCGACGGCTTCCCGCTCATCAGCGCTATACCGATCTCATCGAGCTCAGCCGCCAGACCCATGATCAGTTCCCTGCAGTCTTCCATCAGTCCGGTATCGTCGAAGAAGGTATGCATCAGCTGATAGTCCTGCTGCGAGGTCATGATCCTTTCAAAAAGATCGATGATGTCCAGATAGATCATCATGAGCACTCGCCCCGTGTGTGTCGATTCCTGGACGATATTGCGGCTCTTGAACAGTAATTCCCGCACAAGGTCCTGCTTCGCATGTATATCGACCTGGCTGTCCACCAGCTGACGGTAGCTTTTGTCGTAGTCCACATCCCGCGAATAAAAAGATGCCTTGATCCGCAGATATCCCGCTGTAGCCTGGACGCAGTCTCCCAATGCCTGCTGAACCAGCTTGTAAGGACGGAAGCTATACAGCAGTAAGCTTAGCAGGGTATACCAGGTGCCTCCAGCCAGTACATAGGCGGCATTGATAAGAATATCCCAGCCATGATGAGGACGGTCGATATTCAATACCATAACGAGCAGGGCATTGACACCTATAGAGCTGGCCCGGGCGCCATAGATGTTCAGCAGCGAGAAAATAAAACAGAAAATAAATACGAGAATACCCGTCATCACGGGCGAACCGGAAGCAAGACCTACAAGCAAAGTGACGAAGAAAATGATTAAAACGCAGGCTATCATCCCATTACGACGGTGATGAATAGGGCCTGGATTATCGGTGTTCCCAACACACATCGCTCCGATAGACAATACAACCCCAGCAGATAAATTGTTGAAATAACCGAGTAGGATGGCAGGTAAAGTAATTCCTGCCGTGATCCGTATAGCCCCATTCAGGTAATGGCTGTTAATAAAACTCTTATATTGCCTGATATAATCCATTAGTCTTCGAATTGCTGAACATCGCCAGCAATTTTAATCCTTAAATTTGTAAACTATTTTTGTGGCTTCAAAAAAAATCGCTTTTTTCGAAGAACAGGCACTGCAGATCACCAAAGCTAAACGCCTCAAACATGAGAATTCTACCTTTATTCCTATTGATCATCTTTTCCTATGAAAGCCTTGTGGCCCAGCAGATAGCCGGCATTAGCCGGGACGATCAGGGGAAACCATTAGCCGGTGCTTCAGTTGCCTTAAAAAAAAATAAGGATTCTTCTGTAGTAAAGCTAAGCATTTCAACCCCAACCGGACAATTTGAATTTTCAACAGTTCCCGCCGGTGATTATTTTATTTCGGTTTCTCACGTTGGATATATACCCCGTAATTCTGCAGCGTTCGAAGTAAAGACGGATGGCCTCACCCGGGTGCCGGCAATAGATCTGTCACATGCCTCAAGAGAGCTGAAGGAAGCCGTTGTCGCCTCCCGCAAACCGCTCGTGGAAGTAAAATCCGATAAGATCATTCTCAACGTGGAAGGCAGTATCAACGACGTAGGCCAGGATGCCCTCGAGCTCTTGCGCAAGTCACCCGGTGTAACACTGGATAAAGACAATAACATTAGCCTGAGCGGCAAGAATGGAGTTCAGGTATATGTCGATGGACGGCCTACCTACCTGTCCGGAAGCCCCCTCGCCGATTACCTGAAGACCTTGCAATCCTCCTCCGTAGAATCCATAGAGATCATCAGCAATCCCGGCGCAAAATATGAGGCGGCCGGCAATGCAGGCATCATCAACATCCGGTTGAAGAAGAATAAAGCCTTTGGCACAAATGCAACGATCAACGCGGGGTATAACATCAGCACCTACAGTAAATATAATGGCGGCTTTTCTTTCAATCACCGGGACAGGAATATCAACGTATTTGGCGACTACACCTATAACCATTCGCTCAATGAGACCTATGCCACCATGTACCGGACACAGCTGGACACTCAATTCCTCCAGCATTCGACATTGCTGTCTACCAATAACAGCCATAATTATAAAGCAGGACTGGACTATTTCATCGACAACAAAAACACTTTAGGTATTGTCGTGTCCGGCACATTTTATGACTATGGCATCCGCACCAATGGCACCACTCCCATCGTTTATATCCCCACGAATGTAACGGACAGGCTCCTTGAGGCAAACAATCACACCGATGCTCAGAACAATAATATCAATGTGAACGGCAGCTACCATTATGCAGATAGCAGCGGTCGCCAGCTGGACATCAATGGAGACTACGGCTTTTATCAGCTCCGTAGCAACCAGCTCCAGCCCAACAATTATTTCGACTCAACCGGCAAGACCCTTTTATACAGTAATAATTACAATATCCTGTCACCGACAGATATTCATATCTATAGCCTGAAGACGGATTACGAACAAAATTTTCTGAAGGGACGGCTGGGCTTTGGTGGTAAGATATCCTATGTCACCAGCGGAAATGATTTCAAGGAATATGATGTTAACAACCACGTAAACGTGCTGGATACCTTACGCAGCAATAATTTCGATTACAAGGAAAATATCAATGCCCTTTATGCCAGCTACAACCGGACACTAAAAGGCTGGATCCTGCAGGCCGGGCTTCGGGCAGAGAACACAAATATAAAAGGCACATCCACAGGTTATAAGATGGTTGGCGCGGATTTTCAAACCTATGATTCTTCCTTTACACGACATTATACCGATCTTTTCCCAAGCGCGTCCGTCACCTGGAACAAAGACCCGATGAGACAATGGACCCTTAGCTACAGCCGCCGGATCGACCGCCCGGCCTACCAGGACCTCAACCCTTTCGAGTTCAAGCTGGATGACTATACCTTCTCCAAAGGGAATACCCTGCTGCGCCCTCAATATACCCACAGCGTCGGCCTGACTTTTACGTACAAGTATAAGCTCACCGCCACGCTGAACTATAGTCATATTAAGGACCTGTCCACAACACTGGTAGACACGACCGAACGGTCAAAGGCCATCATCTACAAAAAAAACCTGGCGACACAGGACATCACCAGCCTGAATATCAGCTACCCCTTTCAGTACAAATGGTATAGCGTGTTCTTCAATGTCACCAGCTTTTACTCCCTGAACAAAGCCAATTTCGGCACAGGACGGGTCATCAATCTGAATGTCTTTAATACCACCATTTATACCCAGCATAATATCAGCCTCGGCGGCGGCTGGACAGGCGAGCTCACACAGTATTTTGTGTCGCCCAATATCTGGCAGGCGACCCTTCGGAGTCAGTCCATGTGGAGCCTCGACGCCGGCCTGCAAAAAAGCCTCTTTACCGGAAAGGGTTCCCTAAAGGTCTCAGTCTCGGATATCTTCAATACCCTCCACTGGACAGCCACCAGCAATTTCTCAGGACAGTACATAAAGACGACAGGTGGCTACGAAAGCCGCCAGCTTAAATTGCATTTTACTTACCGGCTGGGCAATTTGCAGCTAAAAGCAGCCCGCCGCCACCAGTCCGGTGCCGAAGACGAGACGAAACGTGTTGGAGCAAGCACGGGCGCAACGCCTTAAGTTACACGTTTTCCTTTATCTTTACCGGCGCATGTTATCTATCATCGACAGCATCAGAGCGCTTTTTGCCTCCTATAACAACGATACATCCATCACCTCGATGGAGAAGCTCCCCCAATCGGGTAGCAATCGTATCTACTTTCGTATCCGGACTGCCAATGGCTCCTATATCGCCACCTATAATGACAATGTCCGGGAGAACCGCACTTTTGTTTATTACAGCCATCATTTCCGGGCACGCGGCTGCCCCGTACCGGAGATCTATGCTGTCAATGAAGAATATACTATCTACTTTCAGGAAGATTTCGGCGACATCTCTTTGTTGAATGAGCTGGAAAAACAAGGCCACAATGACGCCGTATACGCTTTTTTCCAGAAGAGCCTCGAACAGCTGGCCCATCTGCAGATCTTCGGAGACCATGACCTGGATTATGACTGGGCTATCACAAGCCGCGAGTTCGGGAAACAGGCAATCCTCAGCGACCTGCTTTATTTCAAATACTATTTCCTGGACACACTGCAGATTCCTTATGATAAGGAAAAGCTGATAGATGAGTTCGAGGCGCTGAGCAATTATCTTACCCACGTAGACCATAAGTATTTTATGTTCCGGGATTTCCAGAGCCGGAATATTATGCTCCGGGACGACCAGGTACATTTCATCGATTATCAGGGCGGGATGAAAGGCGCCCTGCAATACGATGTCGCCTCGTTGTTGTGGCAGGCCAAAGCCGAGCTTTCCGATGAATGGAAAGACAGCCTCCTGGAGTTTTATATGGACAAGGTCGAGACGATCCTCGATACTACCATCGACAGAGGGCGTTTCATCAGCCAGTATAATGGCTATGTACTGATCCGTCTCCTCCAGGTATTGGGAGCATATGGATTTCGCGGCCTTTTCGAACGAAAGGCGCATTTTCTTACCAGCATCCCACTGGCTTTACGCAACTTCAAATGGTTTCTGGGTAACAAACAGGTAGGCATCGTGCTGCCCGAATTCGAGAGAATGCTGGGACTCATGGTACAGGAAGAGGTCGTCAGCCGGTTCGAACCGCTTCAGGCGGACGAAACGACGCCGCTGGTCGTCCATATCAGCAGCTTCTCCTATCGTAAAACAATACCCGAAGACGAAAGCGGTAATGGCGGAGGCTTCGTTTTCGACTGCCGGGGTATCCTGAATCCGGGCAGGATCCGGGAGTTCAAGTCACAGACCGGCCGCGACAAGGAAGTAAAGGACTTTTTGGAACAGCAGACACGTATGCCCGAATACCTGAACAGCGTTTATAATATCGTCGATATTTCAGTAGAGGATTATATAAAAAGAGGTTTTGAAAGTCTGTCGGTCAATTTCGGCTGTACAGGCGGCCAGCACCGGAGCGTGTATGCCGCTGATGCGCTGGCAAGACATTTACGAAATAAATTCCACGTAAAGATCGACCTGCATCATGTCGAACAGGAAACAAAGAACTGGATCAACTGACGAAATTGTATTCATGTATTATTTAGTGTTCGCCTTCTTATATGTGTTCTCCCTTTTGCCGATGTGGTTGTTGTACGGAATATCAGACGGTCTGGCATTGCTGATGTACGCCGTCATCCGCTATCGCCGGGGTGTCGTGCTTTCCAATCTTGCCATCGCCTTTCCCGAAAAGACCGAAAGAGAGCGGAAAGCCATCGCCAAAGAGTTCTATCGCAATTTTACAGATAGCTTTATAGAGACCATCAAGCTCCTGTCGGCCAGCCCCGATTTTCTCCGGGAACGTTTTATTCTCGACAACCCCGGGCTTCTCGAAGATTTCTATAAGAAAGGACAAAAGGTCCAGCTGCATATGGGACATCTTTTCAACTGGGAAATTGCCAATGTCGCCATGCCCCTGCGTACCAGCTTTACCTTCATCGTTATCTATATGCCCGTAGACAACAAGATCTTTAATCGCCTGTTCCTGCGCCTGCGGGGCCGTACGAACACCGTACTCCTACCCGCCACCAATATGCAGCGGGCCATCCTCCCTTATCGGAACAAACAATACATGCTGACCCTTGTCGCCGACCAGGCCCCGTCAGGACCAGAACGCTCTTACTGGCTGAATTTTTTTGGTATGCCGACTCCCTTCGTCCGGACCCCGGAACGGGGCGCCCGTATCGCCAATATTCCGGCAGTGTTCGCGCGGATTTATAAGACCAGGCGCGGATACTACAGGGCCGAGCTTACCACGCTCTCCGATCAACCAGCAACCCTCCCCGAAGGAGAACTGACCCGCCTCTACCGCCAGATGCTGGAAGATTCTATCCGCCAGCAGCCAGGAAATTATCTCTGGAGTCACAAACGGTGGAAAAAGACCTGGAAGGAAGAATATGCTCCATTATGGATAGAGAAAGATGAAGGAAAATAATGGCCCAAACTTGTGACATTCCGGAAAATATTAATACATTTACTACAGTAGACTAAGTGTCTGACCTTATCATCATTATCCGTTACAGAATTTGATCTTACCCTCAAGACCGTTACTCTAACACTGACCCCAATCAATTCAATTCTACATTTTTCCTGGTAAACGAATGGTTTAACAAGCCAGACCATGGTGCAGGTTTTCTGATTAGCAAGCAGTACACTCAACCTAAACCTAAACCGGATGACAATTTCTAAACCTGGAGTAGTGCTGGTAGACGACCACGTACTGCTCCGCAACGGGCTTGCCGGACTTATCCGCAGCTTCTGCCAATATGAAATTCTATTTGAGGCTGGCGGAGGTAAAGACCTGATCAGGCAGATAAAGAACTACAGGCGCCCGGACATTATCTTATTGGACATAAACATGCCGGAAATGGATGGTTATGAAACGGCATGCTGGCTGAAACGCCATTACCCCGAGATCAAGGTCCTGGCACTTTCCATGTATGATACGGACTCTGCTATCGTACGCATGCTAAAGAACGGCGCAAAGGGTTATATCCTCAAGGATATAGACCCCGCAGAATTGAAGCTGGCGCTGGAATCCGTGATAGAAAAAGGGTATTATTATTCCGACCTGGTGACAGGTAAGCTGATCCATACCATCAGCCACATCGACGAGCCGGAACACCGGGTCCACCATCTGCTGACATTGAACGAGCGGGAACTCGAATTCCTGAAACTCGTCTGCACGGAATGGACCTATAAGGAAATAGCCGACCGGATGTATCTGAGCCCAAGAACCATCGATGGCTACCGGGATGCCCTGTTCGAAAAGCTGAATGTCAAGACAAGAGTAGGTCTGGCCATGTATGCCGTCCGGAATGGCATCGTCAACCTCGATACGATAGGGACCCTTGCCCGCGCCACAGGTTCAAGCCCCGTAGCCGAACGCATCGGGAGCCAGGCTTCAGCCGTTGCCAGTAAGGTCACAAGAAGACACGATATGCCGCTGAAAGAAAAAAGTATTTAATTCAGTACGCTTTTCTCTTTTATCGTCTCGATGCCTTTCTGATCTTTGATCTTACCCCAACCGCCGGCTACATTCCGCAGATTGTGGATGCCCTGCCGTTTGAGCAGAGAAGCCGCAATGATGCTGCGATATCCGCCGCCGCAATGAACATAGATATTGAACTGTTCTTCGAGAATAGACATATTACCAGGATCGACTAATTCCTGCAAGGGAAGATTGATAGCATCCTTTACATGACCGTCCGCAAATTCGGTTTCCCGTCTTACATCCAGTACGACGAGATTTTCATCAAAAGGTATATCCATAGCCAGCTCGTCCGCTTCTATGTCGATGATCATGTCGATGGGTTCACCCGCCGCCTGCCAGGTAGCATACCCGCCCGCCAGGTATCCTTTCACTTTGTCAAACCCGACACGCGCAAGACGAACAACACTTTCTTTCTCCTCACCCGGCGATGTCACCAGCACAATGGATTTGTCAAAAGGCAGGAGACTGCCTGCCCATTCTGCAAAACGCCCATCGAGACCAATACTAATGGCCCCGGGGACAAAACCATTTACAAAGACATCGGACCGGCGGGTATCAAGCAAAATGACATCAGACTGCCCGATCAATTCCTTAAAAGCAGAAAGATCCAGCTGCTGCAATCCACTTTCCAACACCCCGTCCAGACTTTCATATCCTTCCTTATTGATCCGGGCATTGATGGAAAAATAACTCGGCGGCGCGTCCAGACCGTCAGTCACAGCCTTGACAAATTCCTCACGGGTTTGTTCCCTCAATGCATAATTGGTTTCCTTTTCTTCCTTAAGCGTGCTGTGGGTATTCGGACCCAGATTCTTACCACAGCTGCTGCCAGGACCATGCGCAGGATAGATGATCACGTCATCCGGCAAAGGAAGGATCTTCGACCGCAGAGAGTCATAAAGCAGGCTGGCCAGCTCTTCCCGGCTGAGATTGCCGCTGCTGAGATCAGGCCGCCCCACGTCGCCTACGAATAAGGTATCACCGGTGAAAAGAGCCTCCTCCTTGCCGTCAGCCGACCGGACAAGATAACAGGATGATTCCAGCGTATGCCCTGGAGTATGCAATACTTCTATTGTACTACTCCCCACATGGAAGACCTCTCCGTCTTCCGCCTTATGGATAGGAAAATTCGTCTCCGTCCGCGGACCGTACACGATAGGTGCGCCGGTTGCCTTTGCCAGGTCCAGATGCCCGGACACAAAGTCAGCATGAAAATGAGTCTCAAATATGTATTTGATAGTTGTGTTCCTCTCTTTCGCGAGCCGGAGATATCCGTCGATGTCGCGCAATGGATCAATGATAGCAGCTTCCCCTTCGCTTTCAATGTAATAGGCTGCCTCACTGAGACAGCCAGTATACAATTGCTTAATGAACATAGTCTTGCATTTGCTGCAAAACTAGTCATTATTTTAACGTTGAGTTAGTCGGGTTGCTGACATTAATCGATCAGCTCATCTACGCATTTCATGATTTCGCTCAACCGGTCGTGGTTGATAATGTAATAGATAAATTTCCCGTCGCGCTGGGTTTTTACGATCCCCGCCCGGCGTAAGATGGCGAGATGCTGAGAGGCGACAGACTGTTCAAGACGAAGATGCACGTAAATTTCGGTGACGGTGAGTTTTTTGTTCTCATCCAACAGACGGATGATCTGTTGACGGAGCTTGTGATTTAGCGCTCTAAGAATCAATGCTCCCTTCTTCAGATTCAAAAAATCAACTTTTACAGGGGCGCCTTCGGAGCCCTCTGCATTTACTACCATCCAATAGCTGCTATTGTTATTCATCGTTAAGCTCATGAGCGATTACCGTTTTAAGGATTTCAAGAAGATACGTGACAGGTCCGGGCAAATTTATGATCAACTACCCGAATAAAAATGGTCAAAATTTGCTAATATGATGATATAGTCATTTTCTTGTATGAGTGTAGAATTCTTTGGTATAAGCGGGCTCACTGTACGCCAGGACGGTGAATTCCTTATGCAAATATCGTAAAAAAGATAAATTCCCCAGATACCCGGCATGATCCTTGACATCTACGAAGGACGTATGAGATGAAGATATTATAGGTTTACACTTATCGCTACCGTCGCCAAAAAACGACATTTGACGCGTCCTAAGGTATTCAGAAAAGGAGTTTTCATCTACGATCATTGCTGTTGAAGGCAGAAGGACTGACAGGTCATTTTGATAGACGGCAGTGAACACTTCCATACGCCGTGCATCGATCATCGGACATAAAAGATCCGCTTCGGGATACTGCTCCCTGGCGGCAAAAGCCATTAGTTTTAACTTGTCCTCCGTGATCAAAGGGATGTTCAGCGCATAACAAAACCCTTTGGCAGCGGCCATTCCAACTCTAAGACCCGTATAGGACCCAGGCCCCGAGACGACAGCCACAGCCTCCAGATCAGAGAGCCGGTGACCCGTCCCCTGAAGCATTTTTTCTATCGCAGGGTGCAACCAGGATGCATGATCCTTTTGGTCCGGATTTTCGACAATTTCCAGGGCCTTGCCGTCCTTCGCCAGACAGATGCCAGCCTTCCCGGTGGCAGTGTCAATATTTAAAATCAGTGCCATGAAATCACGGGATTATACCTATTATTTTTAATCATATTTTAACACACTCGCGGCCTTTAAAAGGCTATTTGAGGGGGTATAACGACCATTATTCCTGCTCAGAACGGTAAGTAGACCCGCCACTTTTTCCAATCCGATGCGCCCGCCCCATTCAAAAGGCCCCAACGGATAATTGGTGCCCAGCTTCATCGCAATATCAATCTCCTCCCTTGTGCTCACCTCTTCCTCCCAGGTATAGTATGCTTCGTTGATGATCGTAGCAAGAATACGTCCGCTGATCATCCCCGGAGTATCTGGAACAAGACGATATTCACGACCCAGCCTTTCATAGATCCCGGCCAGTAATACAGCAACCTCCTTCGAAACAACCACCTCATGAATATTACGCTCCAGAAAGCCCGGCCAGCCATTGATCCGTACAAAAGGATACCCTATCTCTTCGAGCGTCGGCACTACAGCATTTACGAATACGACCCCCGGTAACAGACGCCTCAAAGCATCCACACGCCCCGGCTCATTGATAAAGTCAAGATCGATATACAGGTCCGCATCCGGGTAGGCGTTGGCCTCCTCCGCCCTTTTCACCACCACCCAATCATTTCCGGGAGCCGGAAAAAAGGCAGCCAGGTCCCTTTCTGTCTTTCCTTCTGTTATAACAACAATTGTCATATGGCTTGTTCTGCGATTTCCGGCAAATTTAGCTGTAAGCAATTATTATATTTGCTTCATGGAAAAAAAGATCATCAATACCCCGAATGCCCCAGCCCCGATCGGGCCTTATAGCCAGGCCGTACAGTCCGGCAACCTGTTGTTCATCTCCGGGCAGGTTCCCATCGTTCCGGCTACAGGAAAAGTCGAGGCCACCGACATTATAGGTGAGACCCACCAGGTAATGCATAATCTCAAAGCGATCCTCAGCGAAGCTCATATCACCTTTGATCATGTGCTGAAGACAACGATCCTGCTGAGCGACATGTCCCTCTTTGCCGATGTCAACGAAATATATGGAAAATATTTCACCGGTGACTTCCCTGCACGCGAGACCTATGCAGTAAAATCCCTGCCCAGGAATGTGAATGTAGAGATCAGCATGATCGCCTGCATCCAGCTCTAACGCAACGAGTAATTATTTTTTCAGAACCGCAAGCTCCCTGCCGATCTTTGTAAAGGCGGCAATGGCCTTATCCAAATGCTGCTGCTCATGTCCGGCGCTGAGCTGAACGCGGATACGGGCCTGCCCCTTTGCGACTACCGGGAAGAAGAAGCCGATAACATAAATATCTTCCTCTAATAACCTGGCAGCAAAGTTCTGAGCCACCACCGCATCATATAACATGATGGGAACAATGGGGTGTACTCCGGGTTTGATATCAAAACCCGCTTCCGTCATTTTAGACCGGAAATATTTTGTATTGTGCTCCAGCTTATCCCTCAGCTCTGTAGTTTCGCTCAGCATGTCCAGCACCGCAATCGATGCCCCGGTGATAGATGGTGCAAGACTGTTCGAAAAAAGATAGGGACGACTTCTTTGACGCAGCATTTCAATGATCTCTTTTTTGCCGCTGGTAAATCCGCCACTGGCACCGCCAAGCGCCTTACCCAATGTGCCGGTAATAATATCGATCCGTCCCATCACTCCACAGTGCTCGTGAGTTCCACGGCCTGTCTTCCCCAGGAAACCGGAAGAATGAGATTCGTCGATCATTACAATGGCATCGAAGCGATCCGCCAGATCACAGATCTTGTCGAGCTGGGCGATCGTGCCGTCCATGCTAAAGGAACCATCAGTAACGATGATCCGGCTCCGGGCGCCCGCAGCCGCCTTCAGCTGCTCTTCAAGGTCGGCCATATTGTTATGCTTGTACCGGTAACGCTGCGCTTTGCAAAGCCTGACGCCATCGATAATGGATGCATGATTCAGCTCATCGGAGATGATGGCATCCTGTTCGCCAAACAACGGTTCAAAAACACCTCCGTTGGCGTCAAAAGCCGCAGCATAAAGAATGGTATCCTCCGTACCAAGGAAAGTGGCTATCTTTTGCTCAAGCTCTTTGTGAATGTCCTGCGTACCGCAGATGAAACGGACACTGCTCATCCCATATCCCCTCGAGTCGATGGCCTGGTGGGCAGCAGCAATCACTTTAGGATGAGAAGAAAGTCCGAGATAATTATTAGCGCAAAAATTCAGCACTTTCTTACCATTGACCTGCATCTCAGCCCCCTGAGGACTGGAGATGATACGTTCCGATTTGAAGAGGCCGGCAGCTTTAATCTCATCCAGCTCGGCAGCAATACGTTTCACAAAGGAAGAGTTCATAGATAGTTTTTTAAATGGACGCCAAAGGTAAGTAGTTGAACCATCATATTTTAGAGACGCCGGGCAAATTTTTGCCCATCTGTAACAAATTCTTTATACCTTCGTCTTACCAATAGTGATCTTTGGCTAAATGAAACGCAACTGAGCTGATGCAACGCAAATTATACATAAGGTTGTCCATTTTAACCCTCGCGATTTCGCTGAGCCTCATGCTATTTTCTTATGTCCGCGCCCGCGCTTCCCGGCAGGACGATCCCACCACCAACGAATGCGGCAACAAATGCCCCAACAAAAAAGTCCAGACCGAATATATTCTCTGGGAATCCATTACTCGCAACTTATTAATGGTCAAAGGTTAAGCCTAGCCTGATCGTTTACTTTCCCTTTTTTTCTACTTTCCTGTAACTTTCCTCCTTTATCGGACGTATTACCGGCAGTCCTGGTTTTACCCGGCCTGAATTTTTTTGCCGCAATTATAGCGTAACCGCTTATGACAGAGAAAGAATACAATGAATGTGTAACTCTATATGCGGACAATGTGTATCGCTTTATCCTGAAGAATCTCCGGCAGGAGGAAGATGCCCGGGATGTGGTGCAGACGGCGTTTGAAAAGCTTTGGAAGAACAGACAGGGCGTAGACCCTGAAAAAAGCAAGTCCTATCTTTTTACCATCGCCTATCACCAGATGATCGATCATCTCCGAAAGACGAAGCGGGTCCAGCTCCGGGATGAGTTCCGGGAAGAAGCACGGGTCTCTGACAAGCCGGTGCATCAGCTGAAAAAGACGCTGGAGGTCGCACTGTCAAGGCTAAACGAAACACAACGTTCGCTGGTCCTGCTAAAGGATTACGAAGGTTATTCCTATGGTGAGATCGGACTTATCACCGGGCTGAACGAAAGTCAGGTAAAAGTGTACTTGCATCGGGCACGTATCCAATTAAAAAATTACCTGGTCAGCATGGAAAACTTAATTTAATGACCCATGATCACAAGAGATAATTATCAGGAATTCTTTCTGCTCTACGTCGACAACGAATTGTCGACGGCAGACAGATCGATGGTGGAAGACTGGGTAGCCGCCAATCCCGATCTTCAGGAAGAATGGGAGTCTCTGCTGTCATGCCGGATCCTTCCGGAAGAAGAGCTCGTCTTTCAGGATAAGCAAAGCCTGCTGCGAACAACAGCAACAATGGGAGACATAGAAGAAAGCAATTACCAGGATTATTTTTTGTCCTATATAGACAACCAGCTGACTGATAAGGACCGCCATATGGTCGAGGCTTTTATCGGCCTCTTCCCCTCGAAACGCCTCGAGCTGAAGCAGCTGCGCCAAACCGTTAGCATCCCAGATAGCACGATAGTCTTTCCCGACAAGGACAGCCTTTATAAAAATGAAAAACATCGCCACGTCATCGTCTTCTACCGCCTCATGGCCGGAGCCGCTGCCGTCCTGCTCGTAGCTGTTGCGCTGCTGCTGCTACGCAGACACCCTGCGAATGAGCCGACCCTGGTAAAAAACACACCGGTCGCTCCGGTACCGACGTCTCCTGCTCAGAAGACTGCTGCGCCAACAGCTTTCGCCGGCCAGACAGAGTCCTCCGCACAAAAAAATAAAAAAGATCCTTCTCCTGTAACTCCTGCAACAGCTACCGCGTTATATCCAAAGAAGAAAGCTATTCATCCTTTATCCGCACAGCGTACTGGCAACACAGAGCCGGAGAGACAGGAGAACGGCACAATAGATCACCTGGCAGTCGTCGTGCCGGAACACGATCCGGCAGGCCAATCAAAGACGGAAACGTTGACCCAGGGAACCGCAACCTTGACCCGGACATCCGGATCATCCGCAGCGGCCCAGCAGGTAAAGATCCCAAAAGAGCTCTCTTCTTTTGCTACCCAGGCCTTGCTGGAGGAAGACAATGAAAAAGCAATAGCATCTGCCCCGGAACCAGCCTCGTCTGGCAAAAACAAACTCCGGGGACTCTTTAGAAAAGTGGCCCGCACCTTTGGAAAAACCGCGGACCGCGACGGAGAAGGAAAACGAGAAGTGCTGATCAGCGCTTTTCAGGTAGCAGTCGATTAAATCTCATTTAAAACAAAAATTTATGTTGACCATTTTTTGCCGCAATTCATTTTTGCTGGCGGCCGGACTATTCTTTACCCTTTCCAGCCTCGCGCAAACGGATACCACAGCTTCGCGAACAGATACCACAGGAGCCTCGCCAGGCACTGCACAAAAAGGACACACTGATCAGCAGGATACCTTACGCGTAGGCAATCTGCTCATCGTCCGCAGCGGTGGCCAGGAATATGGACAACACAACCTTCACGTCCACCACTACCACAGCGATTACCAACCTCGTAATATCAGCACCAACTGGGGTATCCTTGATCTCGGTTTTGCCAATTACAACGACCGGACCAATTATGCATCCGCCGGCGCCCAGCAATTTGCACCCGGCGCCACCAAAGACTGGTTCAAATTACGCACCGGCAAATCCGTCAACGTCAATATCTGGATCTTCATGCAGCGTATCAACCTGATCAAACACGTCGTCAACTTTAAATATGGCCTTGGCATCGAGCTCAACAATTATCGCTATGAAGAGGACATCCGGTTCAAGACCAATCCTACAAAAGTGATAATGGATACTATTCACTATAGCAAGAACAAACTCGCAGCCGACTATGTCACAGTACCCTTCCTGCTAAACTTCAACTTTACCCCCCATCGCCGGCAGGATTTTGGATTCAGCGGAGGTGTGAGCGTCGGATATAAATATTCCTCCCGCGAAAAATTTAAGAGCTCGGCCACAGGCAAAGAAAAGACCTACGACGACTTCGACATGGAAACGTTCAAAATATCCTATATCGGAGAGCTCCAGCTCGGCTGGCTAAAACTATATGGCTCCTATGCAACCCGCAGCATGTTTAGCAAAGGCCTGGATCAGGTGCCTTATACACTGGGGATAAGATTTGGGAATTGGTAAGACGCCTTCCCCCCCATTTGTAAGTCATATGTTAAAACTTTTCCACATCAAAATAATCCGGCGACATCCATCGTTCAAAATGGATTAAATCAGCCGTATATGACCTCCCGAAAATTGATCCTGAGCAGCTTGTTGGTATTCAGTCTTTTCTCCTTCCGTGACGCCCATCACCGCTCTGCGAGCCGGCGATTTTTCCACCGCGCACCCGATGGACAAGTCTATATCGTCGTTATAAAATCAAGCTACGAGCTACAGATTTATGACCAGGACGGATGGTATGCCACCTATCCCGCAGTATTCGGCAATAAATCACTCGACGACAAAATGATGCAGGGAGACCGGAAGACCCCGGAAGGCATTTATCATATCGTTTCTAAAAGACCACATGAAAAATGGGATAAGATCATGGACCTGGACTACCCGACGGCCTCAGACCTGGCCAAATTCAACGACCGAAAGGCAAAAGGACTCGTTCCCCGGAACGCAAAAATAGGAGACGGCATCGCTATCCATGGCACCTGGGCTCATGACGAGAACGCCGTCGACGCATATCAGAACTGGACCAATGGATGTGTCTCGCTAAAATGCGAGGACATGGATGAGGTCTATAAGATGGCGCCGGTAGGCACCAGGGTGGTTATCCAACACTGAGAGGCCGAAAGGCCGATCCATGGCGACGCGCATATGGCGACGCACATTAGTGCAGTCGCCCGTTCTTTATCTCTTCCACTACCGCTGGATCAAGCAGGGTTGACGTGTCGCCCAGATTCTGCAGCTCGCCCTCGGCTATCTTCCGCAGAATACGGCGCATGATCTTTCCGCTGCGTGTTTTGGGCAGACCGCTGACAAACTGGATCTTATCCGGCTTAGCAATCGGTCCGATGACACGCGCCACCGTCTGAACGATATCCTTACCCACCAGGTCATTACCATGCGCGCTCCCATTATACACGACATAAGCATAAATGCCCTGTCCTTTGATATCATGCGGATACCCTACAACCGCACTTTCCACCACACCCGTATGCATGTTGATGGCATTCTCTACTTCCGCCGTACCGATACGGTGACCGCTGACATTCAGCACATCATCGACACGGCCCGTGATCCGGTAGTCGCCATCGGCATCCCGTAAGGCCCCGTCCCCCGTGAAATAAAGACCAGGATAGGTGGCAAAATAATTTGTCCGGCAGCGTTCGTGGTCGCCATAGGTGGTCCGAATGATCCCCGGCCACGGAAATTTGATGCAGAGGTTCCCACTGACATTATTGCCGGATAACTCCTCTCCTTTTTCATCTACCAGTATAGGCTGTATACCGGGAAGTGGAAGTGTGGGATGCGCCGGCTTACCTGGTGTGACACCGGCCAGGTTGGAGATAAGTATACCACCTGTTTCCGTCTGCCACCAGGTGTCGACAATAGGGCAGCGACCCCTGCCCACATTCTCGTCAAACCAATGCCAGGCCTCTTCATTGATAGGCTCACCGACAGAGCCCAGTACCTTCAGCGAGCTGAGGTTCTTGTTCTTCACAAAATCAAGCCCAAAGCCCATCAGACTTCGGATGGCGGTAGGCGCCGTATAAAGGATGTTCACTTTGAATTTGTCCACGACATCCCAGAAACGGCCGGCATCAGGCCAGGTGGGGATCCCTTCGAAAAGTAGGGTGGTGGCGCCCGCACTCAGAGGGCCATATACAATATAACTATGCCCGGTGATCCAGCCGATGTCGGCTGTACAGAAATGGACATCCCCCGGCTGGTACTGAAATACATTGACAAAGCTATAGTTGGCATAGATCATATAGCCCGCACAGGTATGGACTACCCCCTTGGGCTTGCCCGTCGAACCCGATGTATAGAGAATGAACAGGATGTCCTCTGCGTCCATCACTTCGGCGGGACAGACCGGGTTGCCCTGCGTCTCGACCTTGCGGATCTCATCCTCCCACCAGGTATCCCTTCCTTTTATCATACTCACCGGAACACGGGTGCGGGTGAGAACGATCACCTTTTTTACGGAAGGACATTGTACCAGCGCGTCATCGATGACGGCCTTTAACGGGATCTCTTTATTGCCGCGATGAGCCCCGTCAGATGTGATGACAAGACTGCACTGCGCGTCCTGGATCCTGTCCGCGATACTCTGGGCAGAAAAGCCGCCAAACACCACGTTGTGGATGACACCCAGACGCGCGCAGGCCAGCACGGCGATAGCCAGCTCAGGAACCATCGGCATATAGATACAAATACGGTCCCCTTTTTTCGCACCATTGTTCTTTAAGACATTGGCAAACTGACAGACCTTAAAATGCAGCTCCTTATAAGTAAGGATCCGATAGTCTTCTTCGGGATTATTCGGCTCCCAGATGATGGCAGGCTGGTCTCCTCTTTCGGCCAGATGACGATCCAGGCAGTTCTCCGTGATGTTCAACTGTCCCCCACCAAACCAGCGGACCTCCGGTTCTGTGAAATTCCAGTCCAAAACGGTATCCCAACGACGATGCCACTGAAAATTATCGGCTACCTCCGCCCAGAATCCTTCCGGATCTTCCACACTCTTTTTATACGCTAGATCATACTGTTCCCGGGACCGGATCTGATAGGGATAATTGCTCATGGCTACTCACAGATTTTTTTGAGCTCTAGGCTCGTTAGTCATTAATAATTAGGGCCATAAATTTAGAATTTAATCCCTAATAAATTATTTTAACTTTATCCCCGTCACTTTATTCAACCACTAACGGTTTATGGTATCTACATCCGCAGCAACAGCTCCCGCAAAAGACATTCGCAAGATCATTATTGCCTCTTCTGTGGGAACCCTAATTGAATGGTATGATTTTTACATTTTTGGCAGCCTGGCGACAGTCATCGCCGGGAAGTTCTTTCCTCATGGAAACCCTACGGCAGCACTGCTGTCTACCCTGGCCACCTTTGCAGCCGGCTTTATCGTTCGCCCCTTTGGCGCCCTGGTCTTTGGCAGGATTGGAGATCTCATCGGCCGCAAATACACCTTCCTGCTGACCCTGGTCCTCATGGGCGGCTCGACCTTTGCCATCGGACTGGTGCCCGGGTATGACAGCATCGGCTTTTTCGCCCCCCTCATCGTCGTACTGCTCCGACTGCTACAGGGGCTGGCACTGGGTGGCGAGTATGGCGGCGCAGCTACCTATGTGGCAGAACATTCCCCATCCAACAGACGCGGCTTTTACACATCCTGGATCCAGGCTACCGCCACGATAGGTCTCTTTGTCAGCCTCGGCGTTATCCTCCTGGTCCGCCATATACTGGACCCTGACCTATCCCGGAGCATCGAAAAATTCAACGACTGGGGCTGGCGCATTCCCTTTCTTCTCTCCATCGTGCTCGTAGCCATATCGGTTTATATCCGGCTGAAAATGCAGGAGTCCCCGCTCTTCAACAAACTGAAATCGGAAGGCAAACTATCCACCAATCCGCTAAAAGAAAGTTTCGGCCGCAAGACCAACCTCAAAATAGTCTTGCTTGCCCTGTTTGGCGCGACCATGGGCCAGGGCGTCGTCTTTTATACCGGTCAGTTCTATGCGCAGAATTTCCTGGAGACCGTTTGTAAGATCGACTTCGACCAATCAAAGACCATGCTCCTGCTGGCCATCCTTTTTGCTACCCCATTCTTCGTGCTGTTCGGCAGCTGGAGCGACCGCATCGGCCGCAAATGGATCATGCTGATCGGTATGTTACTGGCAATCCTTACCTATCCCATACTTTTTAAGCAGCTCCTGTCCATCACCCGCATTGAAGACAGGACAGAACAAGTCAGTCAAAAAGAGATCCGAAGCAGCGTGGCCTTTATCGGACATAGCCGCGACCTTATCCGGACAGCCTCCACTCTCCGGCATTATGAAGGCGGGATGCTGGTGACGGAAACAGCAAAAGATACCGTCTATGCCAGTGGCAAATCCGCGGCCAAACCTGTCCTGAGCAGCAGTCGAACCCTTGGTGACAGCGACTACTGGAAGATGGTAGGCATCCTTTTCCTGATGGTCTTTTATGTGACAATGGTCTATGGACCCATTGCAGCCTTCCTGGTAGAGCTGTTCCCGACAAGGATACGATATACCTCTATGTCCCTGCCCTATCACATCGGCAATGGTGTCTTCGGAGGGATGACACCCTTTATCGCAACCCTTCTGACCACCATTTACAGCGGCAACAAACTGGTGGGGTTATGGTATCCTATCGGTGTGGCAGCGCTCTGCCTGATCATTGGCGCCCTGTATATCCCCTCGGCGCCGGTGACCACAGAACTGGAAGGCTGATTTTGCCGCTTACCGCGGCGCACGGATCAACAACTTTTATACGCAACAATTCGCATTTGATATGAATATAATTAAAAGATTTCTCGGTGTCGTCTGGATCGTCCTTGGGCCCCTGGTCATGTACTGGCTTATCCGGACCGGTGTGTCCGAAATAGCCAAAAACCCGGTCATCAACACCAAAATGCAATGGGGGGTCTTTATCGTCGTTTTTATTCCCATCGCCGTCGGCCTGATACTTTTTGGCTACTATGCACTTAAAGGAGAATACGATCGTTAAGACAGCTGCGCCGGTGATCGCCACCGCCCATCCTGCGAAAGCCGGTTTTTGGGCCAGATTCACCTAAATTCGCATCGTAAACTGTCCAAATGTCTATTGAAATCAGCAATCTTACGAAGCTCTACGGCGATCAAAAAGCGGTAGATGCTATTTCTTTCACGGTAGGAAAAGGCGAGATCGTCGGTTTTCTCGGACCCAATGGAGCCGGGAAGTCCACCACGATGAAGATCATTACCGGTTATCTTGGCCAGGATGGCGGCGAGGCTATTGTCTGCGGCCTTTCTGTAAGACAGCAGCCGCTGGAAACGAAAAAAAAGATCGGCTACCTTCCCGAAGCCAATCCCCTTTACCCGGATATGTATGTACGGGAATACCTGGATTTTATCGCCGATGTCCATAAAGTCTCCGATAAAAAAGCAAGGATCGAAGCCGTCATCTCCCTGGTAGGACTTACCGTGGAAAGCAATAAAAAGCTGGGACAGCTGTCAAAAGGGTACAAACAACGGGTAGGACTGGCAGCAGCCCTGATCCATGATCCGGAAGTGCTGATCCTCGACGAGCCAACCAGTGGCCTGGACCCCAATCAGATCATCGAGATCAGGGATGTCATCAAAAAGCTCGGCAAAGACAAAACAGTCCTTTTCTCCTCCCATATCCTCCAGGAAGTAGAAGCCCTTTGCGACCGGGTAGTCATCATCAACCGGGGCAAACTGGTCGCCGACAACCAGCTGAGCCAGCTAAGACAGGAGAACAGCCACACAGGCAGGATCAGGGTCTCCTTTAAAGAATCCGCAGCAGCAGCCCCCCCCGAATCCGGACAAACTGCACCAACCGGGCAAACCCCCGAATCCAGCCAGCTGGCGCAAATACCCGGTGTAACCGAAATAACCCGTCTTTCCCCCAACGAATGGGAGCTCCGGACCCAGGAACCCGACGCCGTAAAAAAACTATTACTAACCCTGGCTTTGCAGAACAATTGGAACATTGTTTCTTTGCAAAGTGAAAACCAGAGCCTGGAAGAGATCTTCCGGAGCCTGACCAATAACCCTCTATCCCCCACCGCCCAGGCGAACTAATGCCAAAGGCCCCAAATAACGAGCAATTATCTAACTACAAGTAACTAAAAACAAAGAACCAACATGAGCTACATTGCCGACATCCATGCAAGACAGATCTTAGACAGCCGGGGTAATCCGACCATCGAAGTCGACGTCGTTACCGAAAACAACCATCGTGGCCGTGCCGCTGTGCCCAGTGGCGCCTCTACCGGTATCCACGAAGCCGTGGAATTACGCGACGGAGATAAAAATGTCTTTGGCGGAAAAGGGGTCCTGAAAGCAGTGGCCAATGTAAACGATATCATTGCCGACCAGCTGATCGGATTCCCCGTCAACGAGCAGGCCTCGCTCGACGCCCGGCTTATTGAGATGGATGGCACAGAAAATAAAGGCAAGCTGGGCGCCAATGCGCTCCTGGCCGTTTCCATGGCCGTGGCAAAGGCCGCTTCCAAAGAAAGCAAGCTGCCCCTTTACCGCTACCTGGGTGGTGTCAACAGCACCATATTACCGATGCCGCTGATGAATATCCTCAATGGCGGAGTTCACGCCGACAACAAGATCGACTATCAGGAATATATGATCGTCCCCGTCGGCGCCGAGACCTTCAGCGAAGGACTGCGCTGGGGCGTTGAGATCTTCCACCAGCTGAAATCCGTGCTAAAAAAGAAAGGTTATAGCACCAATGTCGGTGACGAAGGTGGTTTCGCTCCGGATATCCAAAGCAATGAAGAAGCCATCGAAACGGTTCTTATGGCCATCGAAGCAGCCGGCTACAAGGTAGGCAGCCAGATCGGCATCGCCCTGGATGCCGCCAGCAGCGAAATGTTCAAGGACGGAAAATACAAATTCTACAAGAGCACCGGCAAAGAACTGACCAGCGATCAAATGGTGGACTACTGGACTTCCTGGGTAAATAAATATCCCATCATCTCCATCGAAGATGGAATGGCGGAAGAAGACTGGGACGGCTGGAAAAAATTGACCGAAGCCGTCGGCAATAAGGTTCAGCTGGTAGGAGACGATCTTTTCGTCACCAATACCAGGATCCTGCAAAAAGGTATCGATAGGGGCGTAGCCAACAGCATCCTGATCAAGGTCAACCAGATCGGCACCATCACCGAGACGATCAATGCCGTACAATTGGCTCAGACTCACGGTTATACAACTATCATGAGCCACCGCAGCGGGGAAACGGAAGATACTACTATCGCCGACCTCGCCGTAGCCCTCAATTGCGGCCAGATCAAGACCGGCAGCGCCTCCCGTTCCGACCGCCTGGCTAAATACAATCAGCTTCTCCGCATCGAGGAAGAACTGGGTGACGCAGGCATTTATCCAAAAGGACGTATCAAATTCAAGAAATAATCCTAATTTAAGGTCCGGAACCGGCACAGGCTCGTTCCGGACCCTATTTTTAAATGAAGATTTTAGCACATATCCCTTCTTTTCTAAAAAACAAGTACCTGCTGACGGCCACAGGATTTACCGTCTGGATACTGTTCTTTGACAACCGGGACTTTATTACAAGTCACTTCCGGGAGAAGGGAGAATTGTTGAAATTACAGGAGAGCAAGAAGTATTACGAGCAGCAGATCACCGCTACCAAACAGGAGTTGGAGCAGCTGAAGACCAACCCCGCGCTACTGGAAAAGTATGCCCGGGAAAAATATTTTATGAAGAGAGACAATGAGGACCTCTTCTTGATCCGGGATGAAGCACTGTCTGAGAAACATTGATAGTCAGTTTTTTGTATCTTTCCCGCCCCTTTTTTGCTAATAATTATATAACAGACAATATCCCAATCCAAATCTCGTTTTTATAACGGACGTTTCACTTTTACTGCTTTCGGAATTTATTGGACATTAAATGGTATTTGCCTATGACACTCTTTACACCGGAGGATCTTTTGCGGTATTTGTATAAAGAGTCTTCCCCCGAATTGTCGGCTGCAATAGAGGCTGCACTGAAGGAAGACTGGATGCTTCGCGAGAAGCTGGAAGTTCTGCGATCTTCCTCCGACGAACTCGATAAGGTTACAATTGCTCCGCGCATGGAAGTTATCCTGCGGGTTATGAATTATGCCAGAAGGACTGCCGTACAGGAAACTGTATCGCACCCATAAATCTATATTCGTAAATTTGCGGTCATTGAAACTCACATTTAATGACCAGAAAGGAACGCTTTCAATTCGTACTGGGCTATTTCAGTAAGCACAATCCTGATGCAGAAACCGAGTTATTGTACGACAGCCCGTACCAGCTACTGGTAGCGGTGATCCTGTCGGCACAATGCACTGACAAACGGGTCAATATGACCACTCCGGCTATCTTTGAAAGATATCCGGACCCTCAGACCCTTGCAAAGGCAAGTTTTGACGAGCTATTTCCCCTGGTGCGCAGCATCTCCTATCCCAACAACAAAACGAAACACCTGATCGGCATGGCAGGCATGCTCGTGGACAAATTCCACGGAGAAGTGCCGCTGACCGTCGAGGAATTGGTACAGCTGCCAGGCGTAGGCCGAAAAACAGCCAATGTCATTACTTCCGTTGTCGACAATCAACCCAATATGGCAGTGGATACACATGTCTTCCGCGTCTCGGCACGAATCGGTCTGACAGTCAATGCAAAGACCCCGCTGGCAACAGAAAAGCAATTGCTGCAGTTCATCCCAAAGGATCTCGTACATATCGCCCACCACTGGCTGATCCTCCATGGCCGCTATATTTGCGTAGCAAGAACACCAAAATGCGAACAGTGCGGACTACGATCAGTATGTAAGTATTATCAGAAGAATTTGAAGAAGATCGTGGAGAAGATAGAAGGTTAGTTTCTTTTCTTCTTCTTTGCCTTCTTCCCAGCCTTCCCTACAGGTACCGTCGACACCCCCTCATCCACCCCCATCGCCTGATACACCGTCTCCTGTATCCTTCCCCGAATACTCAGTGCACCAAGCCTCGGATTATTCTCAACAGGATTCACCCTGTTAGACAAAAACACAAAAACGAGATCATATTTCGGATCAACCCACACACAAGTACCCGTGAAACCCGTATGCCCCCAGGTCTGCGGCGAAGCCGACAAACACGGATACGGTTCCTTCCGATGCGCATTATCCTTTTCCGGCTTGTCAAAACCCAATCCGCGACGGCTGATCTCGCTGTGATATCCTGTAAAAAAATCTATCGTCGAAGGCTTTAGATAAGTCGTCCCATTGATCTTCCCCCCATCCAGCAACATCTGCTCCAGCAATGCAAGATCATACGCATCACTAAAAAGACCCGCATGCCCTGCAACACCACCAAACATCGCCGCCCCCGGATCATGCACATCACCCCTGATCATCTGCCGGCGGAAAATAGGCTCATCCGCAGTAGGCGCGATACGCCCCAGGGGAAAACGCTCCCTCGGCAAAAAACCGGCAGAGCTCATCCCCAGCGGTTCGTAATAGGTCTTCCTCACATATTCGTTCAACGGCATCCCGGAAATAGCTTCGACGATCTTACCCATAAAAATAAAATCATTGTCGCTATAGATATATTTATCCTTCGGCCCCACATTACTTTGCAGGATACGCCTGTAGATCGTGTCTTCCCAGTCATTACGCAGATAGAGGTTCTCCGCAACGCGAACCCCATGTATGTTGTCGGGTTTTGCCGCATAGATACCCGGCAACGGTAATCCTTCCTTGCTGCTGTCAATAGTTTCTTTATAAAAAGGAATAAAAGCTACAAGCCCTGCCTGGTGCAGAAGTATATCCCAGATCCGCAGCGATTCCTTGTTGCTGCCCCTGACCCAGGGTAGATAGTCCCCCAGCGTCTTCTGAAGATCAAGCCGGCCTTCATCATATAGTTTCATGACACCCATCGTAGTGGCACAGATCTTTGTACAGGAAGCCATGTCATAGATCGTCTCCTTATATACCGGCTCTTTTTTGTCATAGGTCATATAGCCAAACGCTTTCTCATAAGCGATCTTCCCATGCCTCGCTACCAGCACCACACAGCCCGGAGCTGCCTGCTTCGCAATGGCCTCCTCACAGATCGCATCGATCTTATGAAGACGGGCGGCATCCATTCCTACCAGGGACGGGTCCACAGCAGGCAGTAGCCGCTCGGGCCCAACAATGCCGGTACCGGCTTTAAATTCCGCACAGACAGACACCGGCAGATGGCCTTTTGCAGCAAATTTTCCGTTGAGAAGATCAGCCGCTACTTCCTGCGTCGTCGAGTCGTCTTCATAACAGGCAAGCAGGACTTTTGCATCACAGCTGTTCTTCAACGCATAGGGATTGCCAAAAGCCAGCGTGATCGTTCGCTCCTTTTGTTGCAGCGCCTGCAAAAGCCAGGCGGCAGGCTGACTGATGGAAAAATTCCGCGCGGGGAAGCGGGCGTAGTTGTGCAGACCGATCACCAGCGTCTCATACCGGTTGCTCAGCAGCTCCAGCGCAGCCGCAGCTTTGGCACTGTCAAGATTATAGTCGAAGAAGTAAACATGCGCGTTATAGTCCGCACGCATCCGACGGCTGAAGGCATTGTCGTCCGTCAAACCCATGCCGATATAGGCTATCTTTTTCTTCTGAACGACCCGCAGTGGAAAGACACCCGGTTCAGCATTACGTACCAGCGTCAGCGCATTCTCCGCCACCTGTCTGCGCATTTCTCTTACACCCTGATTCAGGTCAGCAGTAAGATGATCGGTATTCACCGGCCGCCAGCTGGCCAGCCCATAGATATATTTTGCACGTAGCACTTTTTTTACCCGCACATCGATGTCCTTCCAGCGGATCTTTTTATCGTGGATCGCAGCATTGATCTTTTCCAGGCTAAGAGCCACGTCCCCCGGCAGACAAAGCATGTCATTCCCCGCCACCAAAGACTGGACGGAAGCTTCCCCATCGGGGTAATACTTCGACACGCCCTTCATCTCCAGCGCATCGGTAAAGCTGATACCCGTATAATGCAGCTGCTTCCTCAGCAGTTTCGTGACATTGTTATAAGAGAGAGAGGTAGCCCGGTTTGGAGTATTATCGATTGCCGGAATATAGAGGTGCGCAATCATGACGCTGCCGACACCCGCATCGAACAACGCACGAAAAGGATACAGCTCCAGCGAGTCCAGCTGCTTTTTGTCTTTGCCGATAACAGGCAGATCGAGATGCGAGTCGACAGCTACATCGCCATGACCGGGAAAATGTTTCGCACAGGCCATGACACCTTCGTCCTGCATCCCCTTCATATACTGAACACCAAATTCCGCTACCTTGAGTTTGTTCTCCCCGAACGAACGATCGTTGATCACCGGGTTATCGGGATTGTTGTTGATGTCCACCACAGGTGCATAATTCACCTGGATACCTATCCGCTTGCACTGGGCCCCTACAAGATGCCCATACTGATAGATAAGCGAGGGGTCTCCCGTCGCACCCAGCATCATTTGACGCGGCAACCCTTCCACACTGTCCATACGCATTCCAAGCCCATTTTCTGCGTCGATGCAAAAAAGGATGGGAGTACGCGCCAAACCCTGATAATAATTGATATGGCTGGCCTGCGTAAGCGGATCGCCCTGGAACAGACAAATACCCCCTACATTGTATTTCCTCACGGCCTCCTCCACCTCCTTGTCATAAAATATGGCTCGGTGAGTCGACGGATCAATAGCCGATAGCCGGATCACCATGAGCTGTGCGATCTTTTCGTCGGGAGACAGAGTCCCGAAAACGCTGTCCACCCATGCGTCGGCTGATATCCCCGGCCTCGCCGCGGTCACCGCTTCTACAGGGTCGGCCGCCTGTTGGGCATAACTACACATAAAATTGGTCACCAGGAACAGTAAAAGGAAGGATTTTCTCATATCGTGCAAACTTAGCCTTATGATTATTTCGGCGTAAATTGCACACAAATTAAGGTAGAATTGCCAGACATCATTCAATTATTGCCCGACAACATTGCCAATCAGATAGCCGCCGGAGAGGTCATCCAGCGACCAGCCAGCGCAGTGAAGGAGTTGCTCGAGAACGCGGTTGACGCCGGAGCTACTGATATCCGCCTTTTTATCCAGGATGCCGGCAAGTCGCTGATACAGGTGGTAGACAACGGAAAAGGGATGAGCGAGACAGATGCGAGAATGGCATTTGAGCGGCATGCTACTTCCAAGATCCGAAACATCGACGACCTCTTCCATATCCGCACCATGGGCTTCCGTGGTGAAGCACTGGCCTCCATCGCCGCCGTTGCACAGGTCGAGCTGCGGACACGCCGGCCCGAAGACGAGACCGGTACCTGTATCGAGATCGAAAATAGCAGGGTGGTCCGACAGGAACCGGTGGCACTGCCAGGCGGCACCAGCATAGCCATGAAGAATCTTTTCTTCAACGTGCCCGCCCGCCGGAACTTCCTGAAAAGTAATCCCGCAGAATTGCGGCACATCGTCGACGAGTTCACCCGGGTAGCGCTGGCCTTCCCAGCTATATTCTTTTCCCTGACCAGCAATGGCCAGGAAGTGATGCACCTGGAAAAAGGAAGCCTCAAACAACGTATTGTACAGATCCTTGGCAGCTCGCAGGCGCCCAAACTCGTTTCGGTCCAGGAAAACACCGACTATCTCAATATCTATGGTTTTGTCGGCAAACCCGAGACGGCAAAAAAAACAAGAGGAGATCAGTATTTTTTTGTCAACAACCGCTTCATCCGCAGCGCCTATCTCAATCACGCCGTAATGAACGCCTACCGGGATATGATCCCCCAGGAGAGCTTCCCGCTGTATGTCTTATTTATCGACCTTGACCCGGAACAGCTGGACATCAATGTCCATCCTACCAAACAGGAGATAAAGTTCGAAGATGAAAAGATCGTTTATGCCTTTGTACAGGCCGCTGTAAAACATGCCCTGGCCCAGTTCAGCGTCACACCTACCCTCGACTTTGACCTGGACCCTTCCATACAGCACCTCGATGCGATAAGCAAACCGGTCTCCGACGAAAAAAAGGCAGAGGTCACTTCCTCCTCCCTCTATCAAACGTTTACACGGAAAAACCAGGCACACTTTATCGAGCCCACCAATAAAAGCGAATTACGACACTGGAAAGATTTTTATGAGAGCCCGGCCCAGGACCTCGGGGCACTGGCAGGGGCTATACAAAAAGGTGAAACTTCCCAAGCCCCGGAACAGCAGCCGTCTGCCGGCTCCACAGCGGACAGCCTCTTAGGCATCAATATTCCGGCAAAGCCGATAATGCCCATCGAGAATGCACCGCTGCAGCAATTACTAAAGACTTATATCTCCACTCCTACCAACCGGAGCTTTATTATCATTCATCAGCAGGCAGCTCACGAACGGATTCTTTACGAACGATACAAGACCGCCGCCACCGGCAAACAGATCCCCAGTCAGAAAAGCCTGTTTCCCGCAACAGTGACCCTGTCAGCGCCGGATGCCATCCTGCTCAACGAATTATTACCCGACCTCAACCAGCTGGGTTATACGATAGAGCCTTTTGGAAAAGATAGTTTCATTATCCAGGGCACCCCGGCCGATACCAGCCACGGCGATGACAAAGCCTCTCTTGAAAATCTGCTGGAACAGTTCAAACATTTCACCAGCGAGATCCGGTTTTCCAAACGGGAAAAGCTCATCCGCACCATGGCCCGGCAACAAGCCGTAAAACCCAACACCGCCTTGTCGGAAAAAGAGATGCGCATACTGGTCAATGATCTCTTCGCCTGCACACAACACAACATTACTCCCGGTGGTGATCCCACCTTTATGGAATTCAAACCGGACTACCTGGAAAAAATGTTCGGTCGCTAGATCTATCTTTCCGGATCCAGACAATATATTCCGTTTTCACAAGCCGCCTTTGCTATCAGGGCGGCTTTTTTTCGTTCAGGATGCCAGTAGAGACGCATCCGGGCACGCGCAGCCGTATGTTCAAAACCCTGCTTGCCAAATTCATAGTTGTGAGAATAACTCAAAAGAAGGATCAGCAGCGACCCCATAATGATAGGCGGCTGAAACTTCGTGCCCTCAAATTTCAGGGCAGCAAACAGCACGACCACAACGATCAAAAGCTGCGGATATATTAAGTAACGGGAGGTTTGGAATTGAGCGCCGCTAAGACAGGCCCTGAAGAAAGCAGCCGTCCCCATGGATAATAACAGAAAACCCAGGATGCAGATGACAGGCCAAAGTTCTTTGTTGGTTCTTATTTTATCATAAGGGAAGACAAGGAATAGTATGATCAGAAGGGCAATCCCAAAGAAAAAGCTCCAGTCAAAAGAGAAATGCGCACCACACATCCGGATAAAATATACCGCAACCGTCAGTATATCGAACGGCAATTTGTTGGGCTGGGATACAAGCTCATAGCTTATAAAGTACAAGGGGATACAGAAGACTGTTACAGAAATGCTTATCCATCGTGCCCATTTGCTGCCCGACATTGCCATACACAGGGCGATAAAGAGCGCCCCTATCATCCCATTTCCGCTGGAGAAGATACACAGGACCTGCATGATCGTGGCTCCAATGATCCACTTACCACCCCTGCTATAAAAGTACAGGCTTAAAAAGAAAAGAAATATCACGCCATAGTTCTGCATTCCATACATGGCGATGCTCCCGTTCTCATAAGTGTTAAAATCGAAGATGCAAAGCACCGATAAAAAGGAAATGATCTGCCAATGCTTCTGCATACACTTCCGGATAAAATGAACCGCTATCGATGCGATGAATACCAATTGCAGGTCTGCTATAAAAATTAAATTCCTGAAGTTGACATTTCCAAAAAGTGAATAATATACAACATAGACCAGCCTCGAATAGAGCAACCGATGTTCGTTGTACTGGGCAAACAGCAACGTCAGCCTTTGCTCCCAGCCGGACAGCTTCCATTTACTCAGGAAGGATAATATCGCGTCGTAATCGTCCATTATAGGAATATTCGGCGCATTTTGAAATACTACGACAAAGAAGGGCATGACTGGAAGAAAGATCCAGGCCTCTTTAAGAGCAATTATGTTCTTCATTATTTATTTTGTCATGGATGGCTGCTTTTTCTGGTTATCCCAAAGGATATACCGCAGATACAGTTGAAGGGAACTATTCCGGGCCTGTGTTATCTGTCCCGGAGATACCTGTATATTTATAAATTTACTCAGCGACTGGTTATATCGTACTCCGAAGATGAAAGACTTCCAGCTATAGCTGGCATCCAGCAGGATCCGGAATTCATTCGTCTTTATTTTTTTGTAAAGCGTGTCTCCCTTAAAGCTTTTGGACAACGACGATGTGCTGTCCGTAGTACTGGTAGCCGTATTTATCAGCCGGTTCTCAAAAAGGCCAATGCCATTGCTCAAACGGGAGAACTGAAGACCAGCTCCGACATCCAGCTTGCGAAATACATTGTAATGAATACTAAAGGGTACATTGAAATAAAAGAGCTTTTTTATGAGTACCGAGTTCTGTCTTGCCTGTGTCGGTGAGATCGAGTCGGCTTTCGGCTGACTGATCACCAGGTCCTTCCGGGTATACTGCGGCGAATTAATCTGAGCTTCCAGCTGCAGATAAAATTTCCGGTTGAAATGATACCGGATCACCGGCACAGGAATATAGTCGCCCAGCGTCCCGCTGATACCGCCCGAATTATAATGCGAAGCCTGCTGTCCGCCAACCGTAAAGAATTGGTTGAGACCTACGCCCACCGTCCACCAACCCTTCTCCTTTTGCTTTTTTTCTTCCGGCGGTTTTGGAACAGGCTTCCCCGATGCTTTATGTGCACTGTCTTTTTTTGCAGTAGCCTTTGGAAGAATCGTGCTGTCTTTTCCAGGAAGGCCATCCTTACCGCCTTTGTGCAAAACCCCGCCGCCAGTCGTATCGGTTTGTTCCTGCTTTTCAACAGCATCCCCAAAAGTATTCCCCGTCTTTGTATCTTCTCCTCCCGGCTTCAATAGGTGATTATGCCTTCTCTTCCCGCTGACAACAGGATGATCACGCCGAATACCCCGGCCACCATGCCCCTGATGCCCTCTGTCTGCATATGCCAGAGTATCCCCACCCGCATGTTCCGCAACCCGTCTGCCACCTTCCACACGTTCCGGCTTGTCCTTGCCACTTTCCACCTGTTCCGGCCTGTCCCGACCCCCTTCTACCTGTCCCGGCCTGTCCTTACCCCCTTGCGCTACCGGTCCAACCGGATTCTCTCCCCCCTCATGTAATATGCTATCCTTCGAACCATGTCGGAGACGATCCCCCGAAAGCCTGCCCCGCCCCGGACAATTACACACCCCGATCAGCAGCAACAGCAGAAGGATCAGCAGAAACCAGCGTCTCTTATCCCTCTTCCTTACAGGCATCTCCTTATCCAATCGCATTTCCATCCCTTTCCAGGCTTCGCCGATGTCCGGGATTGACACCTGTGATAGCTTGTCAGCCCATGGATTGTTATCGTAGTGTCTTTCCATTATGAATTAGGTTCCATAAGGTGAAAGATCAGTTTTAGCTGTCGACGGGCATCGCTCAGGTGCCACCTGCTGGTCCCTTCACTGATCCCCAGCATGGACGCTATCTCCTTGTGCGAGAAGCCGTCAATGCCATAGAGCGTGAACACCAGGCGGGTTGTTATGGGTAGTTTTCGGATCATATTGAGCAGTTCTTCACCGCTGAGCTTCGAAAGGGCATCATTATCAATTCCCGGCTCTTCTTCACCAGGCAGCATTTCGCGATCCCGAATGACCTTTTGCCTCCGCAGCGAGTCCAGCGCCGTATTGATCACGATCCTCCTCATCCAGGTATACAGGGAAGCCTTCCCTGGATCGTACTTGTCCAACTGCCTGAACACCTTTAGAAAAGCATCGTTCAGTATCTCCACCACATCGTTATTATCCCTTACATAACGGACGCAAATAGCCATGAGCGCAGGATAATATCGTCGATATAATTCCTCCTGCGACCTGCGGTCGTTACTAAGACAACCCCTGATCGTTATTTGTATGTCATCTTCTGGAGAATACAATGGCGCTGAATCCCTTTTTCCTGGCTGATAATTCCCTTGCATGTACGCACCTCCTCACAAGAACGTTGGGTAAAATCAGGGAAATAATTTTTTGTATAAAAGCAGTGCTTAATAATTGCTCCTGAACGTATGGATCAGCTGTTCCATCTGGCGGCGTACCGTTACCCCGCTGCCGGTGTAGTTGTTGATAAGGATGGAGAACAGAAGGAGATGACCTTTTTGCGTAATGAGATAACCGCTCAGGGCGACAACCCCGGAAAGACTGCCGGTCTTTGCAAAGATATAGCCGCTGTCCTGGCGGTAATAGGACGCTAAGGTTCCCGTTCCACCCGTAGGCAGGATCCTTTTCATACGATCCAGCCCGAATTCATTTTTTAGCTTGTTAAGCAGCCAGATAAAGTCCTGCGGCGTGAACAGGTCGTTACGGCTGAGCCCGCAGCCATCTACCCAAAAGGGATGCTGTGGCAGGTCCTTCAGATCCGTTTTCAGCAGGGTGTCGATGATCCGTGAGTCGTTCATATTTCCAAGCAGCTCATTACTTACCATCAGCAGCGTCTGCTCGGCAAAAAAATTGTCGCTGTTGTACATCATCGGGCGGAACATCGAATCTACAGGCCGCGAATGCAGGGTGCCAATCCCAACCCTCCTGGGCATCCGGTCCCGCACCCTCACTTCTCTGCCTACCGTATCTTTTAATAACAGTGCAGCCGAAGCAACACCCTCTGTAATAAAAGGCACATCCTGCTCGCGGGTCCGCCCCTTTCCTTCTGTTATCTCAAACGCATTTCCCGTAAAATCCCTCTGTACATGAAAGATCCGTTTAGTAGTATCTGTAGAGAATCGAACAGGCCAGTTGATATCCGGTATGGAATAGAAGGAGGCAGATAGCGAGTCAGACACCCAGCGGATCAGATTGCCATAAACAGGAAAGGCACTGCGTTCGGACATGTAGTCGTCATTATAGTCATCCCAGGCCCAGCCCCGGCCAAGTGGCCTATCCATCCAGTTGCCATTGGTCAGATAGAGATGCTGACGGCTTTGCTGAAGGAATCGTATCACCGGCTGGTCCGGAAAAGAAGGATGCAGAAAAGTTGGGTCACCAGAAGGGAATATATACAAGGCCGTATCATCCTGTAAATAACGCATACCCACGAGCGAATCACCTAAATATTTCATTCCGGCATACAGGGAAAAGAGTTTGGTATTGCTGGCAGGAATAAAATATTTATTCCCCTGGTAATTGACCTTATAAGTGGAAGAAGAAGGGTCATAAAGACAGACGCCCACCTGCGCAGACTGAAATCCCGGCTGTTTCAACATTTCATCCAGCGCCTTATCCTTCCCCCCCATATTCGATTGAACAGTATGTGCCGGTGAGCAGGCCTGCAAAAAAACAACAAGGATCAGCGCTATTCCGGTATACAACCTCATGATAGATGCTTTGCTGCAATATACTCAAAAAACTTATCCCCTCTCCTGCGCCCGCAGCCACCTCTCGGGGATCTCATTGCTGCTCGCCAGCAGATAATCCTGGTAAGAACAGGCGATGTATTTATTATCCGGCAGCTGCATCCACCAGCGCTGGGTCTTTTTGCTTTGCAGGAAGGTCGTCTCCACCTCGGCAAAGGCAGTGCGGTATTCGATAAAGAAATCCCGGTCCGAAAGAGCCGCTTCCCGCCGACCTCTGCTCTTGCCGTCTATAAGATACCACAGCATATGGCTGATCTGACGGGCCGTCAGCTGACCCTGATCACGGGCCGGCATATAACCATAGATCCCTACAGTATTGACATTATGACTAAGCCCCGCATAACGCATAAGTATACAGGCTTCTTCTCCATTAAAGCCATTCGGGGACAGTTGATTCGCAGGAGCAAAGGAATGGGCTATCGCCGAAATGTCAAAACTGAACAAATGCGAATTACGGATCACCGGTTCCATTTCTTCAATATTGTCCTTTACGCTGCCCAGCCGGAAACAGTCGAACCGCAGCTTGTCCATCGTCTCCAGCATATGCGGATGGACGTAATAGCTCTGAAAGCCGATATGGTTGTAGTGATGGATATAGTTGGGCTCCCCCGTTAGCATTTCCATGAGGAAGTTATCGCTTCGGTTCAGGGAGTCGATATCCAGGTCGATCAGCGCGTCGACACAGGTTGCTTCTATGATATGTTTCTTATCCGAATAGGTATAATACTGGGACAAGGTCAGGTCATGCGATCCGCCCA
>Ga0307510_10000708_pt1 | contig 34217 bp, 43 predicted proteins | sample 12_EM_MG_FD_207224 | JGI IMG/M metagenome (GOLD analysis project Ga0307510, IMG submission 207224) | Populus trichocarpa ectomycorrhiza microbial communities from riparian zone in the Pacific Northwest, United States - 12_EM | ecosystem: Host-associated > Plants > Roots > Unclassified | place... | reverse complement strand
TTTGACGCGGGTTTACGTACAAAGCGCTCTCCCGACCCACAACAAGTTCCCCCTCCAGTTCCTGTCCTCTGAACATCGGGCCGGGAGACAATACCGACAAATACCCACGTGTGAGATTGAAAAAAATTTGACAGTTTTTGGGTTTCGACCCGTCCTTTCTGATGATGCTAAGTTTGTCGGACAGGACTCGGATTTGGGGTGTCTCGGTGATAGCTGAGAATTGACACGCCAGTGCGTGTTCCGATGGACCGGTTGCTTATACCATATTCGTCGTGCAACGGTACTGTACTGGGGACGATCGTGCCAGGGCCCTTGGTTCCAACAAGAACATGAGCGTATTCGTTCAATCGTGTCTAGACTGGACGTGAAACTCATATTGTTTTTTCCATTAACCATGAAGATGAAGAACAACAGTCCCTGACCTTTGAAGGGGATGTTTTTTATGGAGTAACCTTGCAAATTTGGCGCTGGCCACCCCATATCATTGGGGGCATATGCTTCAAATGTCCTTCTGCGCACGGTGCTCCGAATCTGACTCTTGAGACGCTCTATGATCACCAAAAGAGTCAACACAGCGACCGGTGTTCAGGCCAATACCCGTAACAGTCAAAGTGCTACCAACATGTTGGATTAGGCCTCTCTGAGTCGATAGCGGTGCTGAGATAACGGCTATCTTGCGTGCAGGTGACTGGAGATTGGATTGATAGCCGACTTGAGTTTGGGAATGCCAGTGAAGAAGTCCGGCTGTCTCGAGCACAGGCACTCCTATCACCCTTCCCGTAGCTTCTTTGATCTCAGTAATAGACATGGACACCGTGACGGCGACAGTAGTCGGGCGCCGGGCCCTCTTCTACGGGCCATCTCACGTCCGAGTCCTGTGTCAAGAGAAATTATGCAACTCGCAGATTATGTAAACAAAAGGAACAAGACGTCTTCTGAGATTGGGTGACATACAAGCACACTAATGTAGGTTACATGGGGTTCCAGGCGCAGGCGCCTCACGAGGGATCGATATGGAAACATCGTGGGTAAGCTCACCATTTGACGTTTCCGAATGGAAAACCGGATGAGATCACGTTTTGTCGCAAGCTCCAGAGGCGCTCATTTCTGGAACGTAACAATTCGCCCAAAAGTGGATCCTGGGCCCCAGATGCCTCGGCGCAGACAAGCGAGTTGCACAATTTGGCTGTGATCGACAAAAAGGTTGGCGTGCGCACCCTGGTTCTGGATGTGATACGCAAAGACTGGGAGCGAGTGTGCCGATGAGAGTGGCTGGGGCATTTATCAAAAACAACAAATCGGGGCGTACCTTCTGGATCAGCAGCTTCGAACCTGATGGCAACCCGAAATATGCCATAAGGGCGCGCTGATAGACGATTGATGGCTGTGTTTTAAAACTTACATTATTTTGTCAGTGGGAAGTGCAGCATTGATGGCCGAGATTACGTCCGTGCGCCACGAGCGAACATTCTCTGTGATCCCCTCACTCTCAATCATGATCATCTGACCAAACCGCTGTCTATCACCAACGTATCGCTCGTCAGGAATGCTGGCGTACATACGCGCCTGCCTGGAGAAAAGTTTTTGCACGGTCGATCAACCACTTTGGGTCTCTAGTACCAGCTGACTCGAGTTCTTCAACAGAAGCGTCACCCCCAGCACCCCACCTTGTTGGCAAACGGTGTCAAACTATATCACACGGGATGGGAGTAACTTTTATTCACTGTATACCCACTTCCGGCTTGGGTTTCAGGCCGTGAGATGCGGTGAGTTCAACGAGTGAAGCCCAGTCATCAGTGGGGATAGACAAGAAGCCAGATGACAGCTCGAGTACATCAAAGCCGAGATCCTTGCACTTGCGAAGGTACTTGGCCACAATGTCCTTGTTCCCGGCAGAGACAGCCAAGACTCGCTCGATGTAGCCTCCCGTGCTCACATAACAGTCTGGGAAGAAAGGACATGTCGGCTATGGGATGCGTCGGATGGACGACAAGCGCACCGTGTTTGTGAGCGACCTCAATCAGGCTACGCAACCTTTTTTCGGGCATAAGAGAAAATGAGCCGCCTGCGAATTTGATTCCGTCGACATATTCACCCCAATCAGACAAGAGCTCATTCAGGTAGGTGTGTGTCACGGGATAATAGTATGGTCCACGGATCTCGGTGATGCCTTTATTGCGGTCAGGTTTTGCAGAAAGCACATTTACAGGGAGGAATGGGAATGGGATTCCTGTGGGGGTGCGTGCAGAGTTGGCTGTACTGTACTTTCGTAGAGCAAATGTGGCGCGACGAGAGAGTGAAAGCATCTTTGTTTGGCTGTATAGGTGAATGAAGGGAAGAGAGAAGAGTTATATTTATGCATGATGCATCATACGTATATGCGAAGTGGAGAGAGATGACGGAGAGGTGACTAAGCCAATCGCGGGGGCCCGTCTGGCCGTAAGAGACGTAATGTGTGGTCTAATAATATCCGTGCCAAGACATGCCAAGACCAAGGGACAGAAATAGCACTTGGAATACACGTCCTATGAGCTGTCCCTTCACTCTCCCAAGTCCTTTGGTTGTCCCGTCTCTAGTCGTGGTAGACAACATCATGGCCTTCTGACAAGAACGTGCGGTCATACAGACCGACAGGAGCCAGTTGATGTAACCCCTCGGCCCACTGAGGGCGTGATTGAATGAAAAAATAGCGCTTTGGCTTGGCATTCTAAATATACCCCTGGCACGGATGGGTGAAGATGGAATTCCTCGTCCTTGGCTTTGCTCAAAAGACCTGGCTTTGTCTCTCGCTCTTCGCCACACATTTCTTTCGCCCATGACATCCATCGCTTCCACATCTCATCCCTCCGATACTCACAACGCTGCCGACCACCTCCCACCAGGCTCTTCAAAATCTCTACTTGCCTCCACATGGCAAGTTCTCGACCAGGTATCTCCCTCTCCACTTTCGTTCGCCTAATCTAGACTCGAACCCCACTTTTACCCCCCAGCCCCCACCGCCAAGTCTCCGAGAAATCCTTGGCGCTTACCGCACTCGAGGGGACGGTGACCGCGAGATGTTGATGGCCATGCTCAATGCCAAGAGTGCCGAGGATCAGGTAACAGCCTTCTCAACTGACTGTTGCCGCCGCCTTAAGCATTCATATATTCTTAAAGAGGATAGCATCTGTCGCCTCTCTTCATCGCTCACTGCTTGAGTATTATCAAATCTCCTCAACGCAAACGCCAGAAGTTCCTTACCCCTCATCGAATCCGACAGGGTCATCCTACCAGGGTCCCACCCAACCGATCTCGGGTTCACCTCCTGCGCCAAATCCGCGTTTTCAGGGCAATCCAAATGACATCCCGAGCCAACGCTCTACTCATCCGCATCCGCGCAAGCGCATTCGGACTTCGGAGTCTCCACCATCCACATATCGCTCCATCCCAAGCTCCTATACTCCTTCACCGCCTCCTGGGCGTTCATCGCCGTATTCTTCGCGTAGTGCTTCGGTTGATGAGTCCCCACGCTCGAGAGATGCCATGGCGATTGGGTCTTTACTGTCCTCGGGTGCCCGGAAACCGCGGGACGATGCCGATGATCCGTCGCAAAAAGATTTGGTGTGCGAGGATAGATCGCAATTGCGTCGGTAGTGACGGTTTTGTCAGTGTAGCCTCTGATCTTTTTCTTCTCTTGGGTCTCGCGTTTTTACGGTACATTATGGTTCCTCTTGGCGTGTTGTATTAATATATTGCCCACTGTGTTTTGTTCATGTTCACATCACCCCCTCTCTCGACTGGCAGTATCGGTGTTTGTAGAAGAAAGTTGATAACAATATACACAGTATTCACGCACACGGATGCAAATAGATCAGAGGCAGCACGTGTGGGCTAATGATTCGCCCGGCATTTGTTATATGCCCCATTTTGAAGGAAGGAACAATATAAGGTACACTTTGGCTGTCCAATTCATTTTTTCACTCATGGCCTCGCCTTCCCACCTGTTACCGCATCCTCGCCTCTGTGCAGGCCGCCTTTCGCTTTCGGTAGCCCCCTTTGCCTCTTATGGATCCTCAAACTTCTTCGCAAGGCCTGCCTACTGATATCTTCATCGATGAACCATTCGTCGACGATGATGATATCCTGCGTGGAGACAGACGCTCCACCCTTCAAACCGCTGAGCTGGGGTCAACACACTCAGCACCCCATTCACCAGAGCAGAGGTCGGCTGTCTCCTCAACATCGTCTTCCACTGCGTCCTCGAGTTCTGTTCGCCTTGCCGGTGGACGTTTCGGCACTCTTGCAACTCGCTTGGAGCGAGCGATCACTCGTTGGGCGCGTACAAATCGGGCCGACTCGTCGTCTTCCATGATCTCGAGCACCTCTTCAGAGACGTCCCACTCGTCCTTCCGCACACGCAGCAAGTCCAAGAGGTCACGTCGCAAACGCCCCCCTCCGAGCATCGCAGACACGATACAACTCGAGCAGTCTGAGCGAGCGGTGGCCGCTCGCCTCAGGGCCCGTGAAATTGGTCGTATGATCCCTCGCGAGTTCAACCTCTATTCTCCCCCTCTGTCAGATGCAGACCACGTCGAAGAAGAACAGCTGTCGGTACGTGCGTTCTCGCTGGAGACGATACTCCCACAACTAGAGCATATATGCCGCAAACCGGGCAAACACCGTCGCCCTGGACACCACTCGCACGCGCCACGGACTGAGCTCGATCAGCCTCATCATCCGCACCGTCATCATACCCATCGAGGTCACTTGGCCAAGCTTGAAGCCCGCAGTGCACCTCGAACTGACACGCTCGGAGACCCGTTGCTCAAGGTTGAAAAGGGAAAGGGGAAAGATAAGATCTCCTACACCAGGCCGACTCCGGACCCCCTGCCAGCTGCGTCGACATCTCGGAGAGATCCGGGCGAGGAAAAGCCGGCGCAGGCTTGGTGGCTCGATGTCGCAAGTCCATCATGGGAAGACATGAGGACGCTGGGCAAGGCGAGTAGCTCTCTGTTCCTTCTGTTGACGGTCAAGCTAACTCGAGGCACAGCTGTTGCATCTTCACCCACTCACCCTGGAGGACATCCTACATCAGGAATCGCGCGAGAAACTCGAGTTGTTTTCAAAGCTTGGTTACTATTTTATCGTCTTTCGTGCCATCGAATCCTCGGTTCAGCATGAGCGGTCTGACGCTATCAGTCAGAAGACTGGAGGTTCCCAATTCCCAGTTCAAACCGTTGCAAATGAGACTTGTATATACCTCGTTGTATTCCGAGATGGCATTTGCACCGTGAGCTGTGGTCATCCATCTACGTATGCCCACGCTTTACTGACGGCACTGTAGTTCCATTTTTCAAACATCTCAGGTAAGTCCCTCCGGCAGCATGTATGCGTATTATTGATGTGATGGTACAGAACATCTCGATCGTGTTCGTGGAAAGCTCAAGACCGCAACACAAGCCACTCGCAGGTCATCTGGTATGCCAAACGTTGTCTGAATCATTTCTCTGTTCTGACCCCCCCAAAGCTTGGATCGCTCATGGAATACTGGACTCCGTCGTTGATTCGTTCTTCCCTCTCGTGGAAGAGATAGGGGAACAGGTCGCAGCCATCGAATCCGCCGTATATAATGAGGATAGCCCGGCATCCACTATCGCTCCCATCCCCTTGGTCAACTCGCGGGAACTGCAGGCCTTACCGGTTGCGGAGAAAGTCGTGCCATTGACCTCCCCCGTTGACGAAAAGCATATCTCTTCTAGAGATGTGGCCTCTGTCAAAACGGCCAAGACCCAGTTCTCGCTGCCCAGGCTTACCTGTGGTCTGATGTTGTGGCGTTTGCGGCGTACCCTCTCGCGGCTAATCGCCTTCTTTTGTTTGAGAAACAAGCCTCGACCGCGCAATATCGAACCGAGTTTTACCCTCACTGCCCTCGGCCTTCACCGCATGGCACGGACGAGGCGGTTGACGACGTCCGTGGCACGCGTGTTGGCGACCAAACCGGAGGTCGTCGCCGGGATTCGCAAGCGACTGCTCACCTCGGATGGCCTAGCCACCAGTGACGATGCGGAAGTCGCCATCTACTTCGGGGACGTCCAAGGTGAGATCAGGGTGAATCGGAGTGTATGGCGTGTGAGCTGAGCATGACCTGGTGTAGACCATATCCTCACACTACAACAGTCCTTGGTGCACTATGAACGGATGCTGAGCGAGTCCCATCCGATGTACCTACAAAATTTACGCATCGACTTTTTGCGCGCCCGTGCAAAGGGAGACATCGCGGCCACTATACTCGCCACTGTCGCCGTTGGGGTCGTGCCACCCTCGGTGGTCATCGGTACGTACATTTACTGTACTTGTTTGTGTGCCAGCTGATTTACCGAATGATTTATAGGAGTGCTTTCGATGAACGTCACTGTGCCACATGATAACGACGGAAAATTCTGGGTTTTTGGGGTGTCCCTCGTAGTTAATCTGTGTATTCAGATAAGTTATCTGACCTTGGTAAGGTACTGGTGGGTGAAGGCGAAGCGGAGGCCGAGGGTTGTACTGGAGTGAAAGTTGTTGACTGTGGTGTTACAATGATGGATTTAGGATGCAAGCAGCCATTTTATAATGATAGCTTAGTGGTGGAAGTGCAATCATGTTAGGACAAGCCTAGACTAATTCCCAACGTAGTGCCATGAAAGAGTCGGACATCCAATCAGAAAGAAACGAAGAAACATGCTGGGGGCACTGAGTAAAGTATTTAGGAAGCAGGGCTAAATTCCATCACTTTTCCTTGGAACACTCTTGTGCACGAACACCCGCAGATGCCAGTTTTTGCAGCCGGAACGCCATATCCACTGCAATAACCAATGGGATGATGAAAAATGGTATGTAATTGACTAGAAGTATGACGCGTTGTCGAGAGGTTACAGAGACGGCCTTTTGCGCGATGGTTGCGGCGGACGTCGTAGGAAAATCGATGATGGCCGCAATGCACGCGTAAGTGGTTGTAGCGGTCGATGCGCCGTACAGCACAAGGAGGGCGTATATTCCGGGCGAGTCTGAAAACCATGGTTGGTTCACGACGATAACGCGTAATGCACAGCCCAAATGTGCGCAGACTTACCTCGCCAGAGGCCACGAGCGCCTAGGACGAAAACGGGAAGCTGGAACAAACTACAGCGTTCCGTATGGGTTAGAAGGGGTGCGTAGTGGCAAGGGGGGGGGGAGGATGAGATGGGACCGTACGCTTCGAGATACATGAACGACTTGAACCACGCGAGCTCGGATTCATTCCCAAAGATGCCCATGACGCCGCCCACGAGTGGGTCCCCGGACATACCCACGTAAAAGTGGGCGAGAGCTTGCATGGATTCCGGGACGTGTTGCTTCCATAATGCCTGGCAGTCTACCCCCAGCGTGGCAGGTATGTGGACCTATTTTTTTCCAAATAGATAATTTAAGTTTTTATAAATTGTTTTTTTTTTTGGGTTAGAAATGCGTGTGTTGTGTTGGGTTGGGTTGGAGGGACGATTTGGGTGGCTAGGAAATAATAGATTTTCCGGCGATTCCGCGGAAAGGAAAGGGGTGTAATGGATGGACAACGCCAGTGTAGAATAGAACGGTGGATAAAGCTCCATAAAGGATAACGGTGGGGTGGTGGAGAAACGGAAGTAGAAGACGTACCAGGAAAAAGATGAAGTAAAGGAGATCCATCGGTCGAGAAGTCAGAGGTCTGCGAGCAGCCATATCGTCGACTGTATGGGCGGCTACACCAACGGCAACGGGGGTACGTTTGATGACTTATCTGGAAGAGAAAGCAAGGACGAAGAGGATAGAGAGAAGATCTACTCGTTGTGAAACCGTCCTCGTGTGGCGGCGTGGGTCGTCCAAACCAAACGGAGAAGAGTGGATAAAAAATATCGCGTGGGTGTTGATCGGCAAACAGTCCTGAGCGAGGGATATTATGTGTGCCGAAGTTTTCCTTTTGCCGCTTTACCGACACGTAGTCGGAAGTGAAGGACGTGTGTATGTGAGTGGAGTGTAGGAAGAGGCGCCTGTCAGGTGGAACGGGTCTCATGGAAACAGAGAGAGCGCTCCGCGCGCCTTTTCCTCCATCTTCTCGAAGATCCTTTTGGGCCCCATTGAACAAGTGGACAGTTGTCCGAAACGCCACAAGCTTCAAGCTTTCAAGCTTTCAAGGTTCACAAATTACGGGTTTTCCGGTTAAGACGGAGTGCTGCGAAGCGCTTGGCGCCAGCACCTTCATCGTCGCCACGCAGGCATGCGTAAAAGACTGCGCCGCAGGGAAACTGCCCTCGGAGGAGGTCTATACGTTACATCGAGAAGGGGGGATCTTGAGGGCCAAGATAAACTACGCCACCAAGCGCGCCGTCCGATTCTTCATCATGCATCTACGTATGAATCCCCGAGGAAAAGAAAGGAATCAGATTTTCTTGTTGGAACTTCGGCCTTTCATATGCTCGGTTCGATACAGGTCCCTTCTCGCTTTGCAATTCTTTCTCTGTGGGTGCGTGCATCCGGCCTTCTTTTGAGCGGGAACAGTTGTACAGAATCCGGGCACGTGGGTCGCACCTCCACAATTGTGTTGGCTTGCATTGCGTCCGTCGGGAACGCTTTGGGTGTCCACACGAGACGCGCTAGCATTCCAAAAAAAAGTGAAACAACAGAATACAAATACCTATGTACATGAAACATAAAGGTCCCGATCCTCGGGAATAACTTGAGATCACAAACAACATCCTTCATCGCCTGTTGCTCAATCTACTGAGTATAACTTACATGGAAGCCGAAGTGGCCGCGGCGAAAATTGCAAGGGTCGATGGAATCTTGGGTATGGTAGATGGTATCAGATCAGGAGCTCATAAGTTGGTTTAACATCAATGCCGCACACCACGATTGATGCAAGAGTGTAACACTTCAACTGACCGCTGCGCTCTCACGTCTGTTATCGGCGGCGATGACAGCCCGCTTACTTTCATCGACGACAGCTTGAACTATTGAAGGGGAAAGAAGAAAAAACCTCAGCGTAAATAGAGAAAAGGAAATGGCTGAAACAATTCTTACCTTTTTCCTTGTAATCCGATTCCTTCTCTTTCAAACGTTCAAAGCTCGCGACGACAAGTTCCTCATGCGCACGCAAAGCGGCCTCCTCCTGCTGCAACGTATCTGACTCGAGGCGCAGACGTTCAAGGGCGCCCGTGATTGCCAAACGCAAGTTTCGCACCCCAGATATCTCTTCTACGAACTTCTTGCGAGCTTCCTCCAACTCGTCACCTGAAACAGACGTCAGAATCCTGATGACACGTACGCGAAGGAGAGACGGACCAGCAAATTCAGCCGCATATACGATGTGATCAAACTTGGTCAGATGATCCGCCCAATCGCGGTCCATGGCCCACGACACCGCCTTTGGCGTCCCATTTGCGCTGGATCGCCCGCCAATCTGCCTGAGACTGCTGCGCCGCCGCAAGAGTGGTGGACGCGATGCCCCGGCGATTGGCTGATTTGGGTCGGGGGGCACAGCGGGTTCGGGCATGCCAAACCCCATTGGCACTGGCTCTGTGGCGAATGACTCGAGGAAAGGCTCGGGCATGCCTGGTCCCAGCGGAGGTTGTGCCGACTCGGTGACGGTCTCCGGGGAGCCCACCATCATGGCAGCGGCAATCTCGCCCATCGGCACAAGCATACTCGGCGGGCGATAGAGGTGTGGGAGTGGGTCTGGGGAGACGACGTCCTCGCGCGCACCCTCGGCATTGGCGAATGAGCTTTCCTCGGCGGCGTGTTGGGGCGTATTGCCGAACGGGTTTGGGAGCACATTAGGGGGCGGGGGAGACTCAGTCCGTTCCTCTACTACGGGGGAGAGGTAAGCATTGCGCTGCGCTGCGGTCTGAGTGTGTACCGAGGGCCTTTGGCGAGGCGATTCCACGGAGCCGCGTGATTCAACGTAGTTCGAACTGCGCGTTGAGCCGGAGCCATGGCGTCGTAGGGTACCTGGTGCGCGAGACGACGGAGCACGTTGCGCAGGAGTCGGAGATGGGGGAACGCGAGGTGTGCGAGGGGCGCGAGGCGATTGTGCTGGGGTGTATGCTGGGCGCGAGGACTGAGACTGCGTGTTGGCTGTCTCTGCCGATGGTTGTCGGCGAACCTCCTTCGTGCTCTTGCCACGGGACTCCGTTTCACGCAACCAGCGCTCCATTTCCTTGAGGCGAAAGTCGGGCGGTGCATGTACAATGCGGAAGGCAGCGGCAACCGTGCCAGGGGTGTGCGTCATTCGTGACAGACGCTGACATTTGCGTATCATACGATCTTTCAGATGTCGTATGTAGAGGATGCGGTCCCAGTCTGCGCCTCTGCCCCGTTCCAGCTCAGAAGCCTCGTACTGGAGGAGTTGGCCGTACATTGAAGCGGTCTTGGCGGGCAACAAAACCTGGAGAGCAGTTAGAGCGGGCCATCGAAACCGATGGGTAACACTCACCTTGAGTTCATTGGGAGTATCGGTACATTGAAGATACCGCCATCCTGCCCGCGTTTGTTGTGGATCATGGGGCTCGAGCTGACCTCGGACGGGGCTGGTCTGAAAATATGCAAGTGCCGCGTGGTCGTGGTGGGCGGACGACATGTTGTTCGTTAATTTAGCCTGGGAGCGTGATGGATGGACTGGTACGGGGGGGATTTCATATATATACGGGAAATGAGGTTGGTTGGCTGTACACCCGCTGGATGCGGGAGGTATGAGTGGGGAGGGGATGGAGGAGGCTCGAGTGCCTCGAGTAGCAGTGCAGGTGCCTCTGATGCAACAAAATTTGAGGTCAGATTTTGCCTCGTGGTCGGTTCACCAACCGTGAGGGTTTATGTGATACTCAGGTAGTCCTCGCAGACACAAGTTGGCTGTATTATTACTGGAACTACACGTATACCGTCGCAATAACATAGACCGCTGTACATGTATCACATGCGAGTGTAGCGTTAGTGGTCCGGTCCACAGGCCCCGCACCCGCAATCAAAGTCCGGTGAGCCACCAACGCCCACTTGGCTCTCACCAGCACCAGCAACTACTGCTACCACTCTCCCACTTCTTGCGGCCGCTCTCCTCCCCTCTCGTCATCCCTCCCTCCCACTCCTCACTCGCTTTCCATGTCTTCTGCCCTCGCTCGTTATGAATCCTTTCTAATACACAACGGTTCCACAATCGCTTCCCTTGAATCAACCCTTCGTTCGCTCACCTGGTTCCTCCCTGGTCGGTTCAAGGACGCTGAACTTGTCTCAGAGGCCTGTCCGTCCATTCCTACTTCTCTGTTGTCCTACGTCTTATTTTTTTCGTCGTAGTGTCGGCATCAGTCAATGCCCTGAGTTTGTACCACGATACTTTACTCCACAGGGCCGCTGGGAACGAGCCAAAATACAAGCCACTGCTTCCGCCCAGCCTACACTCTCGATTTACTCGTGCGTGGGCAGACACTCATACTCGATACAGATGGACAGCGAGGACGCTCGAGTTTATCCGATTCGTCGAACTTCTCGTGGAGATGGGGCTTCGAAGAAAGGTCAACGCAAAGAGTCGGTGGAGAGCAATTACACTATTAGAGGCACTCAAGTAAGTGGCAGTGAACATTCAATGCTTTTGGTTCTCACATCTTATCTCTCACATAGGGTCGTGCTCAAATTCACTCTTTTGCGTATCACCCGTCGGCCATTAATGTCGCCACCTATACCCGAGCGTGACATTGACCCAGAAAGTTTACCTCCCCCTTCTACCCGTTCATCGCCAACTCTCGTCCCGTCCTCGCTGGGATCGTCGCCACCTGGTACCCCTGAGCACTTGCGAAATAACCATGAGCCTTTGCCACCCCATCCACTCCTCTCGGTGCCCCCGCCTACTAACAAGACATCTGTAGTCGAGGATTTCCTTCTGTCTAGGGCCTTGACAACATCGTCTGTGAAAAATCCCACAATGCTCGTTAAACCGTTATTATCTCCTCAAGAGTGGGTCGCTGAGAGCGTTCATATCTTACGACCCCTCATATACGGTTAGATCACTCGTCCTCTCCTCTTACTTTGACCAACTGACGTCCTGTTAGTAATCTTCCTCTCCTCTGATCCAGAACGCAAATCGAGTCGGCCGCTCATGGTTTCTCTTGCCCTCGAGCTTGTATCTCGCAATCTGCGTCGCACACCCTCAAATTCGTCTTCTCTAGAGCGTCAGGAGTATGCTCGGAGAGACCGTGATCTCATTTGGTATCTCTTCCGGGGCTCGATTTGGGAGAGCTGGACACGGTATGGCACCATAGGTCTCCTTCATGATTTGGTGATCCTGAGTGTCTCGCTTTCATAGGCCCAAGTTGGAATCGTTCGCCGAAAGCAGTGCACGATGGCCTGTATTAAGTATTCTTGGTGCTCTCCTACGTGACTGGATGCCACTCATTGATGAGTATCATTACTGTAAGTCTCGGTCATCTCCTAACCCCTTTCCTACGCTTATCTCGTATGCAGATACGTCCAGGTAGTCGTGATTCACGTTCTTGTACACCTTACCTATCAATTCTGCTGGCATAAACTATACGCGCGACTGTTTAGGGTCTTATCTATATCTTGACTGTGCGTCTGTTTATGGCTAAACTACGGCGTCATCCATACACAATATTCTCGTTACGGTGCTCTTATGATGTATTTATCTGCATCACCTTGATTTACGAGAGCGGGTGTGTACCCAAGAGTCAACCGGATCCGGAACCCATGGCCGTAGTAGTCGTCAGAGATTGACTTGTCGTACTGGTGCACATTGTAACATTTGTATTATCGGCGTGTGCGCCATGGGGCAAAGGGCAGGGCAGTGAGCTTTCTGGCGGAGCCCGGACCGACCAATCGTCATTACATAAGGGAGTCCTTGGTTGTTTTCCCAGACAAACTCCTGGCTTGCTTTTTGACGCTGACTAGCGGACCTTTTCATCCACATATTCTCAAAATGTCTGAAAGTGGTACTGCAATGAATTTGGACCAGCGATCGTATGTATCTCTTCTCACTTCCTATACATCTTTCTGACGCATATTAGCGCTCGTTCAAGGGACCATTCGTCTGACACTTTGCGAACACGCAGGTCTCATCGGTCGCCGTCAAGAGAAAGGGACCGCCATGACAGACGCCGTGAACGGGGACCTGATGATAGGAGACGGTCTAGTCGTAGCCACGAGAGACGTGACAGACGTAGCCGTTCGCGCGACAAGTCTCATAGGGACCGGGACCGTGAACGTGAAAGAGATAGAGACCGAAGGCATCGTGACCGTGACCACGACCGACACAGCCATCGCGATAGGGACAGGGACTACGAGAGAGACCGTCGTCGACGCAGGCGTGAAGATGAGGGTGAGGAACTAGAAGATCGTCCCAAGAGGAGACGTGGCGAGGAGAGTGCGGACGAGGTTCCTCCTCGGGACAGCCCACGCAGGAGTTCTGAGAGAGCTCATTCCCGGGATCGTTTTGGTGATAGACGTTCCAGGCATTCTCGCGATCCCCGAGACGAATTCGAGGACTCACCCAAGCACGGGAGGGACCGTGGGGGACGCCGCTCCCGCTATGAAGATGACTCACACCGACGCAAGCCATCTCTGCCTCCTCCTCCTCCTCCTCCTCCTCCTCCGGCGTCGACGTATGCTTTCAGTTATCTGTCTGATAGGCCCAGCGGTCCGCTCATAAACTTTCATTCACATTTCAGGCGGAAATCCCCTACATATGAGCCTCCTCCTGATGATCCTATGAATGATGAACCTAGGGAGGATGACTCTGAAGCGCGGTCGGTATTTGTGTCTCAACTTGCTGCTCGTCTCACGGCTCGTGATCTGGGGTATTTCTTCGAGGACAAATTGGGCGAAAACACTGTTCTCGATGCTCGAATTGTCACTGATCGGCTTTCGAGACGTTCCAAAGGGTCAGTCCCACTTTCTTCTACATCCTCATTCTGACCTTGACATTGATGCCCAGAATCGGCTATGTGGAGTTCCGTACAATTGACATGGTCGACAAGGCCCTTTCTCTCAGCGGCACGGTAGTGATGGGATTGCCAATCATGGTCCAGCTAACCGAGGCCGAAAGAAACAGACTTCACCCAGGAGACGGGTAAGTATCGTGACTCATTGGGTTGTGTTGCAATTCTGATTGGTGTTCACACAGTAATCTGAATCTTCCCCCTGGCGTCAGTGCCCCACACGGAGGAGCCATGCAGTACGTAGTCTCGAATGAATTACATCGTAACCCGCTTTTAAGAATCCTCCAGACTTTATGTTGGTTCACTCCACTTCAACCTCACGGAAGGCGATATTAAGCAAGTTTTCGAACCTTTCGGGGAACTGGAATTTGTCGACCTTCATAAAGATCCTGTAACTGGGCGAAGCAAGGGCTACGCATTCGTGCAGTACGTCCCTATGTTTGGTGGTTCATTTTGGTATGCTGCAACGGTTCACTTCAGGTATAAACGAGTAGAAGATGCAAGAATGGCGCTGGAGCAGATGGATGGCTTCGAACTGGCTGGTCGGACGGTAATAAGTCCATCCGGTTGTTGATATTCTGCTGACCTGGATCGTTCCTCTGCTCCTCTGTAGCTCCGTGTCAATACCGTCCACGAGAAGGGAGCCACGAAATACACTTCCCAAGATTCGCTGGATGAAGCGGGCGGTAAAGAGATCATTTCGTAACGTCATTCGGACGCTGATTTTTTTCTAGGCGGTAATCTGAATGCAGCATCCCGCCAAGCACTGATGCAGAAACTTGCTAGGATCGAACCTGCCTCCAAACTTGAGCCTGTGTTAGTTCGAGCTCTAGTCTGAGGTCATTCATGACTGATCCGTATAACCTGTAGGACGAAGCTCAATATTCAAGCCATGGAATCTCGCTGCATCTTGCTCAAGAATATGTTCAATCCTGAAGAGTACGCAGCTTTACCATATGTTATTATTAGTCTTACCTCATTATTTTACAGGGAGACGGACGCCGACTGGGACAAGGAGCTCGCTGAGGATGTGAAGGGCGAATGCGAAACAAAATATGGCCCAGTGGACCGTATCAAAGTTGAAAAGGAGTCACAGGTAAAGCCGGATATTACGCCTGCAAAGCCCAGCTGCTAAATAATAGCCAGGGCGAAATGTATATGAAGTTCGGCAATGTCGACGCCGCCCGAAAAGCCCTGCAGGGTCTGAATGGACGTTGGTTTGGAGGCAAACAAGTCTCAGCAGCCTTCATCTCCGACGCCATTATGCAGGCACACCAGTGAACGAATTCTCTAGCGGCTAGGTCTCAAATCCTATTTCAATTTTACTGATTCACTGGGACGTAATAAACAGAGACTTGGAAGGCGAAATGGCTATAGAACTATGTTTTCTTGCTGATCATGCTTCACTTTTCCTTTTCTTCTGTGCAGGTGTATGCCTTGGGCCTCATGGCTCGTGGACGGATACATGCACAGAGGCAGGTCTTAATGCAATCTTTAAATATATCAATGCGCTTGATTCTTGTCAAAAGTAGATCGCGGCAACTATGCAGTTCTCCAAGGTGTTATTTTTTATTTGGCCACGTTGCTTGACCTGTTTTTGCACAAGTCGGGCAGACATCTGACAATGTCCTTAGGGCACATCAAGTGTCTTCTCGAGGCCACGGGTCTACCTTCTCACTAAGATTGATATGCTACATGTTGTCCTAGTTCTGCTTATTTACATCACAGAAGGTTGAACAGGTATTGCGAAACATCACACTTCGCATCGTTCCATATCTTTGCGTTCCTTGTGACGCTTGTTACGCCGTTCCGAACGCCTGGGACAGTGCAGCCACTGCGTCAGAGACCAATTGCTTCCCGATTCTCAACACGCTGACCAAAGCTGTAAGCTCGGACATCACCGCATGAACAGCACCGACTCACCCTGAAAACAGAATGCGAATACATTGAGTACACAAGACGAGGCATTGTCATTTGGAGGGGCAGTACGTACCGTCCATGGCCATAATCGGGTGTGGTGCCCCTTTGTAGGTCTTAATCTCGGCAGGAACCCCAGCCATCTGCAACTTCTTGCCATAAGCTATTCCTTCGTCTCGGAGTATGTCTAGCTCCGTTACTGCAATCCAAGCCCTGGGTACATTACGGAACATCTCGGCATGCGCGAGCAGCGGTGATGCATCCCAACGTGCCCAGGTTGGTTCGTGTGGAAGGTATTGTCTACGGAACCACAGCATCCTCTCCGGTGTCAGCCAAGGAGTGTTCTCATTTTCGCGCCAGGAAGCATGCGGAACGCCTGAGGCCGAAGCCGTGTTGTCTGTCACGGGAACTATCAATAGTTGGAAGGTCAGCGGAATAGGTGGGTACAGTTGAGCCGCTTTGTGCGCGAGCACTGCAGCGAGGTTACCCCCACTGCATGCGTGCGCTGTCAGTATTACGTGAGAGTTTCTTGACGAAGGGCGACATGCCTGGAGGTACCGCCGACGGCGATGCGCTTCGTGTCGATCCCTAGAATGAATGCTCCTTCCTCCCACACCCACTGCAGAGCCTCGATGGCATCCTCCACGGCCTCGGGGTACGGATTTTCCGGCGCGAGCCTGTAATCTACCGACACCACCACACAATTTGCATCTGGAAAATGCTGTGTAGCTTCGGATTAGAATGATAACGGCATCGCTCACCCGCACACACGTTCGCGCAGAAAGCATTATCGGTGTCGATGTTACCAAGCGTCCACCCACCTAGGTGGTGTTGACAGCGTGAGAAACGCTTATGAGCATGGGGAGTAGTCGTCCATACCGCCGTGGAAGAATATGAATACGGGCCATCCTGTCTCTGACCGGCACCCTTCGGGTGTGAACACGCGAACACGACATCTACTGAGGTTGAAATCCTCCAGCTTCCCGACGGGGAGAGGCTCAGAAGACCCCGGGATTTTTAGTGTATCGCGGATCGAAGGATCCCATGGCAATTCGTGCACCTGCGGTAGATGTGCGAGGTGCTCATTGTGGAATGTGGCATATTCGGGGTCGAGACGCGGAACGATTGTAGGGTGGAGGACGACGGGCTTGGCCATGGTTTTAACAACCCTTGGACTTTCCTGTGGGGCAAAGGAGCCCTCAAATAGGGCCCAGGTGAAACTGGCTTACTTCACCCTTCGCCTCGTCACGGGCCAACGGGCCAATGTCCCGAACCAGGCGATATCGAAAATCGGATGCGTTGGCGCGAGGTCGGACCGAATATCCTCACGGGGCATCTCACCATACCAAGCTTTATTCAACCATCTCGAAAAATCGAAAAGATGCCGTTGCCACCGCCGCTGCATCCATCACAGACGAGAACGCCCATTCATCTCGCTGGTCATCCACAAAAGTCGGCCCTGGTTGCCGAATTCGTCGGGAAGCACCTCCAGGAGCTGAGGACGCCCGCGCTTGTGATAGACCGCCATGCTTTCTCGAAGAACTGTGCCAAGATGCACGCCAATGCGGCAGGATACGGCGCAGCCTTCAGGGCTCATCTTAAGAGTCATAAGGTAATCAATCGATCCGGGGCAGTATTAGTGCCATCAATGCGCCTCTCACATGTCCGGTATTTTACATCATTCGCTCGCTAGACTGTGGAAGGGACAAGGCTCCAACTTGTTTCCTCTGTCGCTACCACTCATGCGGTTGTCGTATCTACGCTGATGGAGGCCTGGGAAGTTGTGAAATCGGGACTTGTGTCTGACGGCGTGGTCAAAGACGTGAGCGAAGACGGACCCTCGGGAAGAGACGCCGAAATAACCTAATGCCAAAATAGGTTTTATACGGGCTGCCCGTAGCGATAAACAAACTTACCGACCTATCGGATCTATGGGACGAAGCGGCGAAAGATGGGGCGATTGTCCGTCTTTTGGTTGACCATCCCAGGCAGATCGAGGCGCTGGAGAACTTTGAAAAGAGGAGGACCACTAAACGGCACTGGTCCGTGTTTGTAAAGTTGGACGGGAACCAGAAGTGAGCACGTTCGTATTTTATTCATTCCTTGTGAATCGGAGGAAATTGACATAACGCCCCCTGCCCCTACAGACGTGCAGGAATCGTGCCGGGCACCCCGGCCTTCGAATCCCTATTGAAAGCCATCTATACCTCTTCGGCGATTTCCTTGCACGGCTTCTACTGCCACGCCGGAGACTCATACGGGTCAACCGAACTGTCCCAGGCGTCGCATTTCCTTTCTTCCGAAGTTCAGACCGCCAACGAAGCTGCCAAGTTGGCAATAGATCTGATATCTAGTTGGTCTGGCGGGAAAAGCGAACACCCAAAGTTCGTGTTGTCGGTCGGGTCAACGCCTACAGCGCATAGCGCGTCCGCCAAGACGCGAGCGCAACTGGGCTCATTGCTCCATGGCACCTTGGAGCTTCATGCTGGTAAGCATGTCGTCATCCGCGGGCTGTGCCATGTATTGGCATATTGGCACGAAGCTGATTTAACTCGTCAGGCAATTACCCAATGCTAGATCTCCAACAGCTAAACACGGGCCTCATTAGCCCCGAGGACATCGCGCACAAAGTCCTCGCCACCGTCGTCTCGTACTATCCCGGACGCGGCGCGGACGGCACGGACGAAGCCCTATGCGATGCAGGTGCCATAGCCGTGAGTAAGGATACGGGTCCGAGAGAGGGTTATGGAGATGTGATTGGCAAGCCGTGGAGGCTCGGGAGGGTATCGCAGGAGCATGGGATTCTGACGTGCTCGCGTGACCAGCGGTCCGAAGAAGAAATGTTGGAAGTGGGGAGCGTGGTGGAAATAATCGGGCAACACGCGTGTCTCATCGCTGCGGCACACCCTTGGTATTATATCACAGACTCGAGCACCGGTGACGACACTGTAGTTGTGGATATTTGGGTTCCTTGGAAGGGTTGGTAAATTGTAAATGAAAATTTTGTGTCGAAAAGTCGAAAATTTGTTTTGGACTTGGCCTGGGTGGGAGAGTAATTCCCACGACTCCGCGTGGTAGGTTTCTTCTCAGGAGGCGGCCAAAAGCAGCCGCGGATGCGAACTCGGATGCCCTCAGTTGGTACAGCTTTGTTTTCAGGCTTGCAGCTCTCACAAGTCGCTACACCTTGACGATAAATTGCTGTATAAACCATGGGCGACTACTCTACGGAAGCTACAGAACTTGTCGAGACATACGGTTCGTCCGCGCCTGCCTTGTAGGCCCTCAAGACTGAGCACTTGTCTCCAGATTTCCTCATGAAGTACATCGTTGTTGGTGCGTACTTGTTCCTCTCGTTATTTTGAAAGTTATTTTTCATGAAGTGATCCCGTCTCTAGGCGAAGCAGGAACCGGAAAGTCATGCTTGCTCCACCACTTTACTCACAACACTTGTACGCCTGTCGTTCCCCCCTGCGACTGTGATGGATGAACTATCCATTTTTCATGCAGTCAAGGCCCAATCACAACACACGATTGGCGTCGAATTCTCAAGTCGTACCGTCAAATTAGGGGAAAAGCGCATCAAATTACAGGTGTGTTCCTACTCATGGCGCGTATCCTCGTTTGGCTTCGGGCTCAACACGCGATCAGCTTTGGGATACTGCGGGACAAGAACGATTCCGGTTTGTGGGGCATTACTGCTCGAAAGTGAAAACTCTTCGTGACAGCCCCTCTATCTTTCTAGATCGGTGACGCGTAGCTACTACCGAGGGGCCGCCGGGGCGTTATTAGTATACGACATCACGAAGTAAGTCTCTATTTTTTTTTATCAACGTCGTGCAAGATGAGGAGCCCGGCTGATCGTTGCATTTGCAGTCGTGACTCATTTGTGGGTTTGTCAAGATGGTTGGAGGATGCAAGGGCACTGGCGAGCCCGCATCTGGTCGTCGTTCTAATCGGAAACAAGTCAGATCGAGAAGAGGAGCGGCAGGTGGAATGGGAAGAGGGGAGCAGATGGGCAGCAGCGCATAGTATGTTTCCCTTCGACAGCGAGCGACGGCTTCTATTCCCCCCTTGTGCTGACTTTGGTAATGACTCCAGACGTCCACTTCCTCGAGACGTCCTCGCTGACGGGCGACAATGTGGAGGCGCCGTTCCTGCTCGCTGCGCGATCCGTTTTGTTATCGATAGAATCTGGGGTGCTGGACCCTGAGAAGGCAGGTAGTGGTGTGAGCTACGGGGATCGCGCACTGCGGCGCGTGAACAGTTCCAGTCGACTCAGCTTTGGGAGCTTTGGGAGCTTGAGCGGCGGGCGAAGGGGGGGCCATGGGAAACTTAGATTGAGGGATTGGGTACCAGGAGTCGGACGACGATGTTGCTAGCGCTTAACCACGCTAGACACCACTTGGTGTGTTCTTCTCCAGATTTATTCCTTCCCTTCGATTTGATTGTCTTGTTGGAAAAGGATCATCTTGCGCAATGCTACCTCTCTTCTCCATATATTCGACAAGATTCGGGTACTAATTTGGTTCGCACTCATACCCTTTCCATCCCCTATACCACTACTTGCTTCAATATCTGGGTGATATTTACAAGGATACTCATTTTCCCACTTGTCTTGGTTTCTTTCTCACGTCGTCGTTACATGTCCTATTCATAGACGACTGCCTAATATGATGTGTACAGTAGTTCTACTTCACGACAAGATGGTTTGAACGATGTCATGCGACGTGGCTCGCACGCAGTGGTGATGTCACCTCGATAAAAGGCAAGTCAGTGCACGACTTTGCGCAAGAGCGCCAATTGAGACGTAATCGCGCTATCTTCTACCACGTCAGATCCAACCAGCGTCCCACCATTCGAGAATCTGCGATGCCCTGTGGGAAGCCTCATACCAACGTTGACGACCTGCTATGGCCGTTTCCCAGTTATCCTTATCTTCGCATGCCCACGTTATATGCACATGGGTAGCTATGTGAATCTTCTCTAGGGTTGCCCCCCCTACCCCAGAGCATAACTCCCCGACTGCGAAGCATACCAAGGTTGCTTTGCTATTGCCATGGACATGACTGCGATCGCCCTGACGCTTGCTAGCACTCAAGGTGAGTTGCGTTCACCCATTTTGCCATTCAGTGACACTCAGTTGTTCTCACTGGCATATTATTGCAGCACTTTCCAGTGTTGGACCCTTACCTTCTGCACAAGAAAACGGGGCTACTATCGTCCCCTCGGCCTTGAGTCCAACTCTAGTATCATGGACTTTGCCTCTTGTCAAAGAGACCAGCACTTCGCTGTCCCAAGCGGTGCCTGGCCCGACGTATAAGGCGAACGAAACTATGCCTCTGTTAGTCTCTACAGAGGCTGGGCCCGTACTCCTCTTTGAGAGAACAGTCACCACTGCTTCTGGCCCTTCAAAAAGTGCTACGATTACGAGTTCGAGTCACCACCCCGTGTCGTCTGCGTCATCCGCTGAATCCTTTACAAAACTGCCTCCGACATCGTCTTCCACACGTCTCCATGTCACTCACAAGCCGTCTGGCCATTCCGCAGCTCGTCCGGGCGTGTTCGCCACCTCGGGCCCCCGTGCGGTTCCAGAGAGCTCTTCTCCAACCCCTAGGAAGCCACCGCAGTCGTCTTTCGTCTCTTCAAAATCAGTGACTATCGTGAAATCAACCCTATCATGTCCTGCAGTGGCCCGTACCCCCCGCTCTTCCAACACCTCCCACGTATCCATGTCCCATGATTTACCTCCCTCCACGGGGCATGGCCTACCTAGCCAGGTTTCCTGTGCACCCACTGGCACCAGGGTATCACCGATCACTACAACTTTCTTAACCCAGGGAACAGTCACACCATCAAGTTCTGAGACCCCCGGAACATTCCACGGCACACACACCACAATTACCAGCACAGTAACAGAGACACCAGAGTCGACTTTCCCAACGCCTGTCTCGGTAACTGAGATGGTTGTCGGCCACCTCACATTATCTGCACCTCCCTTTGTCACCACCGCGGAGCTGACCACGCTGGCGGACGGGACTGTAGTTTCTGTGACCCAAGTGATCGCCAATCCGGCGCAGGACGCCTCTGGTTCTTTGGCCCGTCAATCGTAAGTCTCGTACGCCTCCTCTTCTAAAGCACGCTGCTCAGCCGTCATTGCTTAGCTTTTTTGGGAATCACCTGCTCGTCATCAGCATCTTCCTCGTGTCCGGAATGGCCGTCGCTTTCATTTTGGCACTTGCTCTTATTTACTGCCGTCGACGACGGAGGCAGCGCCAGCGTCGCCGAAGAAAGCTCGAGGACATATCCGCGCCTTTGCCCCAAAATCCTGTTGTCATGCATGAGCACGCCAGTCCGCTCGGAGGTTTGGACGGCGGGTCCGTGCGCTTAGGCAACCAACCCGGCCTGACGCGAAGCTCATCCAGCATCCCGCTCAATCGTGGCGAAGAGAGTATGCCAGCGACTAATGCCATTATTGATACTCCACCTCCCCTTCAACCCCCGCCGTCTCTGCAGCAGCATCAACGCGTGCGAGATAGATTATCCTACCGCGTTCCGGTTCCGTATGCTGGTTTAGGTGCGCATGGGAACAACTCGAGGCCTCCAGATCAGCAATACATGGGCCCCTTTAACGACACCCTTCCTGTGCAAGGGGTGCACAAAAACACAACTTCGAGTTTACCGCCGCCACCTCCAAAGCGTTCACCTTTGAGGTTGTTGGCAACCAAGAATGATCCGAAAACTCCTCAGGAAAATACCCAGCGACTGTCGGGTGCGTCTTCGCTATCGCTCTACCCCCCCTCATCAGACCCCTCGGAGGCGGAGGTGGACTCTCTTTATAAGAGGGAGACTGGCGCTTTTCAGAGCCGGGACACTTCAGACTCGTCAACGAGAGGCCCCTCATCCGGCAACAATTCAGGCATGGTGCAGAGGAAGGATAATGCGAGCAACAATATCCAATTCACTGTTCTCGGCAGCGTCGACTCTTGGAAGTAGGGCATTCGACCCTAGAGCCTGAGATACGGGCACTGGATGAAATTTTCCATTCTGGACGAGAAGACACTTTAACGTGCCGCGTCGAGAATCCAGATGCTAGGTGTGTATTGCGCCAGGCGCCAGTCTCAAAATAACTCTATCTTTGGAAAGAGGGGCCCGACTTCGCATCGTTTCTGAGGGTTGCAGCCTGCCGCGTGCGCCCGCATGAAGCTTGTATGTCCTGGACAGGTGCTTGATGTATCCGCCGGACGTATTGTTCTTAGGATATATATCGGACTGTTGTTCAGCCTATATCCCATACGTGCTCAAGAACACTTCATCACACTCTGTACTGATACACGCAAGCCACCACAACGTATGTATCCCGCCGTGTTTACACCTGTTGTTTGTAATACCTTTGTTTTCATATCGTCTCGTAGCTGCTGCTCTTCGTTTTCTTGGCTCGCTGTTCTTTTGTCTGTCGCTTTATTCTATCCTCCCATCGTGGGCACATATGGCCGTAGTCTTTAGGCACATGTTGGGGGGTTCGTCTTCTTCGGGTCACACTTTCGATAAATCCAGTTTGATTCAGGCGCTGGTAAAGACGTCGAAGGACTGAGGTAGGATAAGGCCGAGAAGGAGTGCGACATACTCGTGTGAGCGGAGGCGAGAGAGGAGGGGTAGAGCCATTTGGAACTGGGATGAGGGCGGGCGGGCGATAGTCAAAAAACCTCGGCTTGGTGCGTCGCCCTGTTGATGATCGGCTCCTCTTCCTACCAGCGCCCTGGCCTACCTCGTTGCCTTCACTTTCGTCTCATTCTCACCCTCCATCATCATGAGATCAGTCTCAACTCAACGAGCACCCTCTCCCACAAACCCAACCTTCTCCGGAATTTCAAGTTATCGCACAGAGCCTGACAGGTCTCACAGAGATAAATCTTCCATCTCCTCGACCTCTCTCCAAGAGCCTTATCAAATCTCACGCACCCATTATGACGAGCTCAACAAATATCTCGCTTCCTACCTCGCCAAAGGTTCCATATCACCTTCTATCACCTTTCACCTCATCTTACGTTCACAATCCTCGCTTCAGAACCAGCGAATTTCCGCTCAACAGCACGACAGAAACTCACGAGGCTTACGCGCCAGCAATTCCAGGAACTATCTACAGACGTCTTTGATGAATTGATAAGGCGAAAGACACTAGATAACAACCAAGGTTCGTATTTTTACCCTCCACAACCCTCCGTCTCACCCTCCGTTTTAGTTCCCTTTCTCCCCGTCCGTGAAGATTTTCATCCAAAGCGCAATCAAGCTCGTCAAAAGCTTTCCACTCTTCCGCTAAACCGCTTCAGGGACCTGTCCAGCGATACCCATTATGAGCTTGTTCGCCGATACCCAGAGTTCAAGGAAGAGGCAAGTCTAAATCTTTACTCATTAATTCTCCCTTCATGACCGCCCCCCAGCCCTCCGATATCTCTATGACCTCTCCTGGCTCTGCCTATGATGGTTTCCCTTCTCCCGATTTCCCCACTGCTCCGTCCGACCGTGACCGAGAACCGCCACCAAGTGGCGAATCGCCTCCATGTCGTAGCCAAGATGACTACAACCCACCTGTCGTAGGGAGCAGAGGCGACGACCCCTACGGCGAAGTAGGCACGAATGAACAGTGAAGTCAAGACGAGTAGATTCAAGTTGAAATTTAGAAGTAATTTAGATCTGTTATCTTGACTTGAAATTGTGGCAGGCCAAGTGAATACGTTCACAATATTTCTTGAGCTTGTTTGAGTATATGCTCCGGTCACGACAACATCCTATTTCCACCCGTCTAGATCAACCTGAATGAAAGAACATTCTCGTCCCGTTCCGAACAAACTTTGGCGAGCGAATCAACTGTTCCCGTACAAAGCACGAGCGACCACTGGTATTGTTACATGTGGTCGTATATTACATCCGAGGAGCCATTACCTTCATACGGTCCCACTCATCTGGTCGACTCGGGACTTTCATCACTTCATCACTTATAACTCTGATCGCTGTCTAGATTTGTAATATAGGGCGTGAAGACTTGTGTAGTATGTGCACGGAGACAGAAGTTGTATGTGTACATCAAATATGAGGTTGCGGATTTTGCACCATATCGTAAACCAAGACGCCGAATGCTACAACAATCCCGCCAGAACCGGCCAAGTTCCAGGGAGTGATTACGCCCACGCCTTGCCCCACTGTGATATCGGATAGGAGAACGAGAACGATCGTAAGGAGGCAGCCTACAGAGACAACCACGGGACCCCAAAGACCCAACAAAATCTGAGGGCGCAAAAAAGATCGTCAATCAATCTGAGCACGGACAGACAGCGGAAAAGTCGTTTACCAGCATTCCCACATTAAAGGTCAGACCGGATGCTGCTATACCGGCAATTGAAAGGGCGATGGTGGGGCTATCGGGGAGGCGAAATCGCTCGTATCCGGAATAATGGAGGAAGGGCAGCATGATCCACAAAAAGAAAAAGGTCATCAACCCAAGTGCACTTGCCATGAGGTTGGCGTGGAGTCCGAACGGTGGCGGGTACGCCAAGTCGTCGACCTCCTTGCCCGCTTCACTGAGCTCACTGGCAGGGATGCCATCGGATTCCGGTAGCGGGGCATAAGAGCTGCCCAGCTCGAATTCCTGATCCAGAGGTAACGCGACGTGGCGTTTATACAATACTTGATATAGGCCGAACCCAAAGGAAGCACAGAGGGTGAGAAGGTCCCCTAGGAGTGGCGCTTTGGGCTTTCCGCTCTCGGTCGCGTCGGATGCTTGCGCATTGCGATGGTCGGAGAGGGGCGATTCGGATTGCTTGGCGTCGCCGTACACGACCGCCAAAACGCCAAAGGTCGCGATGAGCACGGCGAGGAGCTTGCGGAGCTCCCAGTCGAGCTTGAAGAGCCGCACCGTGATGATGTACGCGAAGAAGGCGTTCGTGTTCCAGATCGCGGTGATGTCGCTGAGTCTTGCGTCGTGACACGGAACGTGAACGCGTATCTCTCCGGGAAAAATGATCGACACTTACGGTGCCAACGACACGCTTGCAAACCAGAGCAAGGAGGGCAATGTGAGGCCAAGCGTCAGGAAGGCCGTCAGACGAAGAAAGCGAGTGTATGGGAAGGGCGACCGCAGGGTAACGAGGTGGCTCTGGCCGGTGGGAGCGAACTGAATCTTGATGGCGAGAGACAGGCCTGCTATGAGAGATTCCGAGGATGCAGACGTGGTGAGGACGAGATATATTAGTTGCAGTGGGAAGGTGAGGGTAAATGAGGAGTGAACTATGTAGCTGCGAGAAATCAAAATGGTGAGAGAGGGGCAGATGGGGCGTTAAAGACGCACAAGAGGAAGAACGGCTGCCGAAAGTGAAGGGTGCTTTGCACATACTATATAAAAGATGAGAACGGACGCAGAACTGATGGAATGGGATGGAGCACGGACTTGGGTGAGTTGACTCTCTACGACAAAGGCAATAAGAGTTAGGACGAAGAGAATGACTGCAGACTTTCCGCCTAGGCGCGGCGAAGAAAGCAACCTCTCAGAACGGGAGGGCATGTTCAAGAGGTGGGGAGATGGCGATGTGCTGGTGTGTTCACGTCGAGATATACATATGTGATTAGTATGGTGTGCAGAGCGAATTGGGCCTCGGTGCCAGTGTCTGTTTTGCCACTTTTGAACTCTTGTCTCTCACAGCCATGCTCAGAGCGTTGCACTCGTCCAGCAGATCTCTCCTTTCGAGGGCCAAACTCTTCCAGTTCCAATCCGTTCATCCACACCCACCACCCCACCATGCCACCATCACTCCATCTCTACCAGCAGCAGCGCCTTCTCTCGCTCGAAGCATGAAAGTCCGGTCTTCCGTCAAAATCATGTGCGACGGCTGCAGCGTAGTTCGGAGGAAAGGTCGCGTGTACATTCTGTGCTCGAAGAATCCTCGCCACAAGCAGGTCAGTGAACTGTTCGTGGGGGCTTGGATACGTATGCTGACTTTCTAAAAAGCGCCAAGGTTAACAACACATCCTTGTGTGGGTATGTCCCTTGTGTCACGCGGGGGTCTCTCTCTCATCCCATATCCGTAGCATTCAGTTGTTGCTCTGGAACCTACTGCCTCAGCGCTATCATAGGGTAACGCGCGCATATAGTGTAACTTGCTTGTGATTGCTGCTTGGCAGGTCGCTAGGTACGCAACTGAAATACCTACAAGAAATGTCCAAACCCATATGATACAAAAAAAGTGGAATCTGCTCTTTTCAACCTAATGTCACTGCTCCCACTTTCTAGCCTCACTACCCGATGGCGCCTTGATCGGCACAGGAGCTTTCTTGACATCATCCCAATTCGTGCTGAGCGCAGTACCACCACTCTCTTGGAAACTTTTCATCATTGCCCGTTTGGTGTTATCGTCGGCATTGGAGAATATATTCTGGAAAAACTCGTTTAGCGTGCTGTCGCCGCTCACGTTGGGGTCATCTGAGCTCGTTTTGGGCTTCTCTTCTGATTCGAGAATGGTCTTCGTGACGTTGTCCCAATTCTTACGCGCCTGTGGAAGGGTCGACCCGGCCTTCTCAGCCGGAGGAGAGGAAGAAGATGAGTTGGCGAGAGCTGGGGCATGACATGAGTCAAAACTGTGTGAACCTTGGTGGCTTATAGACGTACGGTCAGGGGCATCCCCTATGAGGCCACCCCAACGCCCGTGGGCAGCCTTGACGAGTCGGATCTCGACTTTGACTTTACCCACAACGAAGCTTGACTTTGTAGTGTCGATTTGACCTTTCAGTGGCTCAAATTCTAATTTTTTGTCGCCGTTTTCATACGAAATCTGCCGTAGGGATTGTCAGTATCGTTTATTTATCAGTTGTGTGAAGAGGTACGGACGCTGCGTGGTTGGAATGCCACGTTCACATGAGCGGGGTCTGCGCCGCGATCAAAGATGGTGAGGGTGAGCTTCTCGTCAGTTTCGTAAAATTCGTGTCTAGAACGGAAGAGACAGTGAGAAGAAGTTGTGGACGATAACGCGCTGTTTAATGCGCACCTAAGGGTGGTAGCCATTATGAAGAGAGCCTAGGAGGTCCGGCGCCAGCTATAGCCATTAATATATGCACGGGAATCTAGAAAGTTCGCTCACGTGATGAGTGAAGCATCCCGCAGGAGCCATCGCCCATAATCAGACTCACCATCTCATCTCTATCATCATGCCTCCATCGGATCGCGTCCCAAAGGCCGTCTTATACTACGATGCTCGCTCAGTCTGGTCCCTCGCAGGTGTGCTTCCTCTCAATCAACAGTTCGATCGATCTCCGTCTAACTCGTATTCTTCTAGTCCTCCTGGCCCTGTTCGTTCAGACACTCTTTCTTCATCTAATACTACTTGACTAGATGTCGGCCACCCAGCGAAGAAAAGGGTTATGGCAAAGATGAATTAGATCTCAAGCTTGTGGACCTTTGTGTGTCTAGTTCGAATGTGGGGAACGACATTCGTTAACCCAATCCTCGTTAGCCAAAGGCGAAAACTTTTCCCCTTCCTTTTTACGTCTCAACCCCACAGGTAGCATTCATACCACAACACCACTTGCAATCTCTTATCCACATCATCCTCAGGCACAGTACCCACGCTGATCGTTCCATTGGAGAATACCTTAACCTCTGACATGGAGAGTCGTTACAAGGCTATCACTGACACTGAAGCAAGTCCACCACGCTACGCATCAGAGCTCTGGGCTGAATGGCGTTGCATCGCAGGCCCTGATTGCCTTCCTTGACAAGTCACGATCGGTCATGTCTCACACTCATACGACATCCGCCGCTCCTGCCCCTGCATTATCCCCAGCAACGGTGGCTCTGTCGTCTACAGCAAATTCCATCATCACTTTGCTCCACTCATCCCCCGCTTCACCCGAGTTACTCTTCTACTTCAACGCAAAGGACCTTCCCGCGCTTAGGACGGTAGCACCGAGTGTCTCTACCTTCCTCAAGGGACGCAAGGAAGCATTGGACCGTTACCTGGCGGAAAATGAAGCCAAAGAGGTTCGCGTCTCTGAGAAAACCAAGGCATTTTGGTTGGAGAAGAAGAGTGCGAAAGAGGATTTATTGACTGCTTTGGATGAAGCCGATAAGGGCGAGTCGGAACTGAGTGAGTCTAGAAGGAAAGCTCGTGAGGAGTACTTCAAGCAGACAAAGGCGGCGTGGGAAGTCGGTTTGGCCGTCGTTCTGAACAAACTCAGTGAGGACTTGGCTGGGCCGTTCGCTCTTGGTGCGCCACGTCATGTCAGGTGAAACTGCATTAATCTCATCGCACCTCTCTTATCGCGCGCAGGGGAACAGATTTCAATCGTAGATATGCATCTCGCAGCATGGCTGCACGAGCTGGTCATCCTATCGGGGGGCAGTTTTCGAGACAGCGGAAACGTAGCGATCGCCCGGCTCGAAGAACACGTTGGTGGAGGGTTTGCACTCGCTCAAGATGTTGATCCTCCGCAGCCAGTGTCGGCGCCGCGCACAACGGGTTCTGATGAACCAGCCGCTGCGTCGACCGCAACGGCACCGAAATCGAAACTGGCGGTGTTGTGGGATGTGCTCGCTGCGAGGTCAAGCTGGCAGAAAGTGTTTGGAGTTGGAGCAATTTGAGAGAATGATGGAGCGGAGGATGAATAATAAATTTTTGGTTAAACGTATCAACGTCGGTGATGGCGATGTCCTCGGGAACGATGCGATGACACCTAATTTACGTTTTGACTCCGCGCGCACTGGCAGCGCTGCCCAAGAATTAATAACATTCACCTCCTCTTCTCGCACTGCTCATCACTTGGCCCTAAATATTCCACTCGTTTCTTCCGTATCGTTTTCAGATCTCCAAGGAGCTATCTAGCTCCCGACAGATAACCTCCGTCCACCGTCGTTCCTTCAATCACTATATCATGTCCTTGCCCCTTGGCAGGTCAAATTCGACTTGCCCAAACTCACGCCCCTCCCCCAACGGGTCTTATGATCCCTTTGAAAATACCCCCATCATGTCTGGACGCGCAGGGCCCCAGTCAGGTGCACCATTGGCCTCCAACGTTCATCTTACCCCTGCTGCGCCCCACACGTCCTCCTCTCATTCTGGGTTCCTCTCTCCAGAACCACTGGCAGATGAACTCTCTGCCCGGACGTCACCCAATTCCTCTGCGATGAATTCCCCACTTCCCTCGCGCTCCTCCTCACCGCTTCCCGCGTTCTACTCCTCCGCGCCGTCGTCTGCATCAGACACGGATAGCGACGACCCTGGATCCCCCTTACTCCTCGATACTTACACCACTTCGTACTTACGTGAAGGTCGGCCCCGTTGGTGGGACATGCGCCAACGCCCGCGTCGACTACCGCGACGTTCTGCTGGGTGGGGTTACAGGTCATTGGTACGCGTCATGCGAAGAGCTTTCCGACACCCTTTCGTTCCAAAGCACCCTTCCACCATCGTGCGTCCCTCCCTTATCTTTCCTTCCTCCGCGCCTTTTTGATTAAAACTCCTGTGAACAGCTGCTCTCTCTCCTTTTCTTCTCCGTCTTGGCACTGTCAATAACCCTCCTTTTGATCCACTTATTGAACCCTGATAAGGAGCCCCTACCGTGGCGGGCCTACTGTACGATGCCAGAACCGTCAACGGACCCTCCGCCACTCAATGCCCATCCTACGTTTCTTAATATTTCCACGGTAGAATCGGCTCCTCCGATGCCCCCTTTTCCTCCAAGCAACTTCGAGGCGTTACCCCCCGTGGGTGCCTTCGTCGGCGTCTTCTCTATGGATTCGTCCTCGGAGCGCCGCATGCTTATCCGGTCAACGTGGGCAAGTCATCCTCGGAGTCGTAATGGAGCAGGGAATGGCGATGGTGGCGACGGGACTTCTCGGACCATCGTCCGCTTCATCATGGGCCAACCTCGCAAAGCATGGGAGCGGCGTGTTCGGGTAGAAATGGAAGGTGCGCGTGCGCGATGCTTGCACTCCGCATTGCCCCCAATCTAATGGCACTGTCACGTGCGACGTACAGAGTACAAAGACATTGTCATCCTCCCAATCTCGGAAAACATGAACTCTGGCAAGACATATGCGTTCTTTACTTGGGCTGCCTCAATGGCTTGGGTTCCACCACTCTACTTTGACACCGAGATACCTCTTCCCAACTTTTCGTACTCGAACGCCTCGAGTCCTGTGCGTTCCCTCGCTCCACATGACCCACCCCATGCACGGCAGGACCGAGCGTTTGGACCATCGGCTGCGCGAGAGTGGGTACGCCCGGACTTCGTCGTCAAGGTAGACGATGATTCGTTCGTCATGCTTGCGGAGCTCGAGGGGCGCCTGCGCGTCGCGCTGCATGAGAAGCGCACCGTACATGTTGGCCATGAACAGCTGGGTGACGACGGTCTATCTGTCTTGTCGGCTAGGCAGAATGTCGAGTTTCCAGCTGACGGGACAAGCCCTCCGCCAAGCGAAGTGCGGCCTCATTTGTTGTCGAGTTCGTCGGTTGCCGAGGATCCATTAATATACTGGGGCTACCTGGTGAAGCGGCGTTTCATGGCCGGCGAATTATATGCGCTCAGCTGGAGCCTCGTTGATTGGGTTTCAAGAGAACCTGCCGTTAAGGGTCTCGTGCGGGGTGCCGAAGATAAGCAGACGGCCAAGTGGATGCGGTTGCACCCTCGTAAGGCGGACGTTCGATGGGTTGCGGAACGTTGCTGGATCTATGATCATCCGCGCAGCGGCTCAGTGTGCGTTTTTTTCGGTACCTTTGCAGTTCAACTGATGAATCGATTCATCTATAACAGATACTCCCATGGTTTTCTGTTCCCCTCTGAGGCTGCTCGTGTTCAGGAAGGTGTCAGAGCGTTTTTTGACAGGCAGCCTGAACCAAGCAATCTTCCGACCCCATCAGCGCAGAACTGGTACGATAAGGACTGGGCGGCGCCCGCGGAGTGGGCTCGATCAAGCGTGTCGACGTTTGGCACACGGTATACCCTACCGCTTCCCAATTTGACCATCCCGCAGAGCATAGAAGCGCTTGTAGAGGGAAGTGACATGTCCCGATTATACGAGGGTACGTAACTCCAGCATCTGCTGCTCGACCAATCCCCTTATTGGTGATGGTTTGGTTCATTTCAGGGAGCATATGGTCCGCAGAATATGCGTGGCAGCAGCGTGAGGGTCGCAGAAAACGGTACAACGATAAGCGGTTGGGTGGCACGATTGTGGTGCATTTCATCAAAAAACACATGTGGTTCTTCGAGACGGGTCTCGCGCTTCTAGAAGGCGAGGAGGAGACCGAGTACGAGATGCAGCGGCGGGTACGTGAACAGGATTTACTTTCAAGGGTGACGACTGTGTCACGAATGGCTCCTAAACTCCACCGACTACAACAACAATAACGGAGCAGGTCAGCCTCGAAGGCAGGCCGCAGGCGTTACGGTTCTTGGTCGTCTCGCGCGCTACTCTTAACACTGACAACTGTACTTCTGTATCATATCTCTCCCTCGCTCTCCATCACATCATTGCGCGTCTTCGACACCCACACCCATCAGACTTATGCCAAACATACGGTAGAGTTTGTGATGATCATAATCACTCATTCGGGGTTTCGGCACGGCTCTCGAAACGACACACGCACCTCTTGCCTTGCCAGAGCGATGGCGGAGCTAAACAAAAGCGTCCTACATAGCCCCAGGGCGGGCGGTCATCCCAAAGAGTCGACGTACGGATTGTGCTGCTGTAGGAATAGGAATGAGTGGATAGGATAGTGCATCGCATTTCGCAGCAGCATTGCTATCTTTATTTTTTGATGAGGATTAGGGGATTCGGCGGTCCGCGTCGCCTCCAGATCCGCAAGGTGCCGAATAACTCCCATTTTGGGGAGCCGTTGTTGAAACTGATGTATCCGCACGGTGAGTCAATGCACATAGCGCATTGTTACCATTGTCGGAGTCGGATATCGAAAATGTGATAAAAACAAGCGATGAACACATGCAGTGAGGGAGCGCTGAGGAGCTTGATATTGACAAATTCGCAATGGCTGTGGTAGCAACACCGGAATGGGCGCCGGTCAAGGAACAACGTGGCGACCGAACAGTATTCACCCCCGGGTGTCATGCCATGCTCATGGCTGAAGTGAGGTAGGTAACTTACTGTCAGTGTAGCCTTTTGTACTGTGTACCCCTCTCTCAAGCACTTGTCTCTTGTTTGTCTGTCACTCTAGAGCCTGTCACTCCCTGTCTGCTTGCTTCTCTCTTCTCTCTTTTCTCTTTCTACCTCTTCTCAGGCTCCCACTCATATGCCATCATGCTGAACAAGCGCCAGTCTGATCTTTCGGACTCCCAGACGGGTGAGTTCTTAAGACATTACCTTCATTCCGCCCTTTCTTGTCAGGAGAACTCCGTCACCCGGTGCTGTGGGGCGCAATTTGCATTTCCCACTGACTGGTTTGAGGCCGTGCGGCCTCGTGTGCGGGCCCAAAGAGTAATGATTGAAGGGTTTGCGCCCATCGACGCGCCCACGCCCCCTCTCTCCCGTCCTTGTCTTGGCCCAAGCAGCCCATGGCTATTATTTGGGGCGTTCCTCGTCTTTTCTTTCATCCATAAATCCCCTTCCACCCCCAAGCCGTCTTATTTTTGAATTTTTTTTTAAAAATCCCTGTTACTGACTTGAACTATCTACCTTCTGTTCCTGGTCACACTTCCGCTTCGAAACCCTCTCGGAAACCTCGCGACCTCCTGCTTTGTGCACACCCTGCCCGTGAAACTCGCCTTTGCTCTCCAAACTTCAACTTGTGAATGTCCGACACGCCCGCACCATCACCTGCATTACCACAATCTGACCCTCCTGCTTCCCCACAAAATCCGGATCCAACACCAACTGACCAACCATCTCCGTCGCCAAACCCAAACCCTGATCCGTCACCGTCAAACAACCCCGAACCGTCACCGTCTGCTGCAAACCCTGATCCATCGCCGTCCGCCGCAAACCCTGACCCATCGCCTGCTCCATCACCCACCTCGCAAAATCCTGATCCTACTCCATCTCCTTCCGATCCTCCGCCTGTGACCTCTGCCCCTTCGCCCCCGCCTGCATCGTCACAACCACCCATGTCTTCTGCTGAACCACCGCCGACTTCTGCACCGCCCCCAACTTCTGACCCACCACCAACTTCTGCACCGCCACCAACTTCTGACCCACCACCAACTTCTGCACCACCACCGACTTCTGACCCGCCACCAACTTCTGCACCTCCACCAACTTCTGCACCTCCACCAACTTCTGCACCTCCACCAACTTCTGCACCTCCACCAACTTCTGCACCTCCACCGACTTCTGAA
>Ga0307510_10000707_pt1 | contig 34254 bp, 28 predicted proteins | sample 12_EM_MG_FD_207224 | JGI IMG/M metagenome (GOLD analysis project Ga0307510, IMG submission 207224) | Populus trichocarpa ectomycorrhiza microbial communities from riparian zone in the Pacific Northwest, United States - 12_EM | ecosystem: Host-associated > Plants > Roots > Unclassified | place... | reverse complement strand
TTTCGCGCGCGATGTCCGGTGCGAAGGCCACCAGGATGTCGGTGATGAGTTCACGCAAGGCGTTGCGCAGGCCAAGCACGATGGAATCGGGAAGGTTGGTGGCCTCGCCCAGGGTGACGAAACCGGGATTCTTGCGGCGGAATTCGTAGACGGTTCGCAGCAGTTTGGCGCCCAGGCTCCGCGCGTCCATCGAACGCGCAAGGCCGGCCATGCGCCGCAGGTCCGCGTGCAGCGCCGAGACATAGCGCGCGACCAGCGCTTCGGCCACCAATTCCTTGGTGGGGAAAAACTGGTACAGCGAGCCGATCGACGCGCCTGCCCGTGCGGCGATCTCGGTCATCGTGGCGGCGTCGTAGCCCTTCTCGGCGAAGGCTTCACCGGCCGCCTCCAGCAACGATTCCACCCGCGCCACACCGCGCTGGCGCTGCGGTTTGCGGATCGCCGGGCTTGAATTACTCGAGGCCATCCTCATAAACTCCCATGTGAGACTATCCTCATAAATCTACGAAAGGCGACAACATGGCCGACGACAAGCTCGACCCGGGAAAAACCGCGCTGGTCCTGATCGACCTGCAGGCTGGCATCGTCCCTTTTGCAAAAGGACCTTACACCGGCGAAGAAGTGCTGACCCGTGCCGCTCGTCTTGTATCGCGCTGCCGTGACATCGGTATCCTTGTGGTTCGCGTGAGCGTGGGTTTCGCACCGGACTTCGCCGATGCCCTCAAGCAGCCGGTGGACCAACCCAATCCCGCTCGTGCGCTGCCGGCGAATTGGTGGGACGATCCGGAGGCGCTGCCAACGGCGGCGGACGACATCCGCATCACCAAGCGGCAGTGGGGTGCGTTCTACGGCACCGAACTTGATTTGCAGCTGCGCCGCCGCGGTATCAAGGACATCATCCTTGGCGGCATCTCCACCAATATCGGCGTGGAGTCCACCGCGCGCTCGGCCTTCGAGCACGGATACGGCCTTGTGCTGGTGGAAGACGCCATGAGCTCGCACGACGCCAGCCACCATCAATTTGCCGTGGAGTCGATCTTCCCCAGGCTTGGCCGTGTCCGCAGTACCGAAGCCGTGCTGGCCATGCTTGGCTGAAGCAACCATTCGCGCAGGGCGGCGTCCTCAGCGGCCAGCGGCTCGGCATGGCTGGGACGAGCCAGCATCGCCGCCAGCGCGGGTGGCACCGGCACGGCGTGCGCTGCCAACGGTTCCACGACACTATCGAACTTGGCCGGGTGCGCGGTGGCGACGATCGTCCAGCGCCGCCGGTCGCCCGCTTGGGCCATGCGTTCACGGACCTTCATCGCCGTAGCGGTGTGCGGGCAGAAAAGGTAACGCGATGCATGGCGGCGGATGACGTCGGCGATCTCGGCGTCATCCACCGCCTCGGCGAACCCTGCCAACCGGGCCCCATCAACGTGGCCGCGATATAGCGACATCAATCGCTCGAAATTACTGGGCGCGCCCACATCCATGGCGTTGGCAAGCGTCGCGATGGCTTCACGCGGCCGATAGACATCCCCGGCGAAGAAGTCCGGCAACGTGCGATTGGCATTGCAGGCCAGGCGGACATCGCCGATCGGCAGGCCCATGGCCCGCGCCCATAGCGCGGCCATGGCGTTGCCGAGGTTGCCGGTGGGAATCACCAGGTTGATGCGCGTGCCGCTGGCCCGCCAGTGCGCCAGGGAAGCCTGGGCATAATACGTCATCTGCGGCAGCAACCGCCCCAGGCTGATGCTGTTGGCCGAGGTCAGCGGCACCAGGGTGTTGAGCCCGGCGTCGCCGAGCGCCGCCTTGGCCATCCGCTGGCAGTCGTCGAATCGTCCGGCCACGCGCAGCGCATGCACGTTGCCGCCGAAGCAGCCGAGCTGGTGTGCCTGCCGTGCCGAGACGCGCCCGTCGGGATAAAGGATCACCACGCGCAGGTCCGGGCGGTCATGAAACGCTGCCGCGACTGCCGCGCCGGTATCGCCGGACGTCGCCACCAGCACGGTAAGTTCCCGTCCATCCGGGCGCGGCAGGCGCGACATGCATGCAGCCAGGAACCGTGCGCCGACGTCCTTGAAGGCGGCCGTGGGGCCGTGGAACAGCTCCAGTACGTCGGTGCTGTCGTCGAAGGGGAGCACCGGCACCGGGAAGTCGAAGGCTTCGCTGCAGATGGCTCCCAGTGCAGGTGCCAGCGTGCTGCCGTCGAAGAACGGTGCCAGCAGGCGCGTGGCGACGTCGGGCAGCGACTGCACGCCATCGAAGTGGCCGATATCCAGGACCGGTAGCTCTTGCGGTACATATAGGCCGCCGTCGGGCGCCAGCCCCGCGGCGATGGCTTCTTCGGCGGTAGCCGCGGGTGCGGTTTGGCGAGTGCTCTCGAACAGCATCCGGCTCACGCGCGCACCACGTGCGCGGCCGGTCCTGCGATCGGTGCCACGAAGCGGTCGCTGTCCAGGCCCTCGGCGGCGAAGGCGGCGACCATTTCCGCCGCGGCCGCATGGGCGAGCGCCGCCGATTCGAACCAGCCGAACACGCTCGGGCCGGCGCCGGAAATGCTGGCACCAAGCGCGTCGTGGTCGAGCGCGGCGGCCTTGACCCGTGCGAAGCCCGGAATCAACCGCGCGCGCCGCGGCTCCACCAGCACGTCGGACAAACCGGCGCGCACCAGGGCGGCATCGCCCCGGTAGCAGCCGGCCAGTACCTGGGCCAGGTTCGCGCTTTGCGCGATGAATTCCGCAAGGCGGTAGTCACCGCCAAGCGCAGCTCGCGCCACCCGGGTTTCCAGCACGAAGTGCGGATGCACCAGCGCGCAATGCCAGTGCGCAGGCACCGGGATAGGTACCAGGTGCTCGGCGGTGGCCAGGACCAGGCCGCCCATCAGCATCGGGCCGACGTTGTCCCCATGCAGGCCGCCACTGGCCACAGCCTCGCCATGCATGGCGAGCGGATACAGGGCATGGATGTCCAGCGGTTCGTCCAGCAACGCATTGCCAGCCACCAGTGCCGCCACGCAGCTGGAGGCGGAGCCGCCCATGCCCGAGCCCAGTGCAATGCCCTTGTAGAGCTCCAGTTCGAAGCCGAAGGGGAGTTGCAGTCGTTCGCGCAGCGCGATCAGTGCGGCGCCGGCGGTGTTCAGCGGCGCGTCCAGGGGCAGGTCGCGGAACACGCCGTCGATCAGCTTGATACGCACCACCGGTTCGTCGATGCGGCGCACCCGGGCGCGGTCGCCTGCACCTGCCAGGGTATGGCCGAGGATGTCGAAACCCACGCCGACATTGCCGACGCTGGCGGGAGCGACGGCCTCGGCCTGGAGCAGGGAGGAAGGCAGCGATTCATGGTTCATGCGCATACGTTAGCGCCCAGCGAGCCTGCAATGCGCAGGATGTCGGTGAAGACACCGGCCGCCGTCACTTCCGGACCGGCCCCGGGGCCCTGCACGATCAATGGGTTGTCGCGGTAGCGGCGCGTGCAGAACTGCACGATGTTGTCGGTGAGGCGGGTATGGGCAAAGGGATGATCGCGAGGCAGCACGACCAGCCGGACACTGGCACGACCGGCGCGGTCCAGATGGGCCACGTGCCGCAGCACGCCATCGACCGCGCGGGCTTCGGCCAGCCGTGCGTCGAGCGGCGCGTCCAGTTCGTCCATGCGCGCCATGAATTCACCCGGCGCCACCGACTGCAGGCTGGCGGGGACCAGGCTTTCCACCTCCACGTCGTCAAGGGCCAGCGGTACGCCCGATTCGCGGGCCATGATCACCAGCTTCCGGGCCACGTCCCGGCCGGAAAGATCGTCGCGCGGATCGGGCTCGGTGTAGCCCAGGGCATGCGCCTCGCGCACGCAGGCGGAAAACGGCGCACTGCCGTCGAAGCGGTTACATAGCCACGCCAGCGTGCCCGAAAGCATGCCGTCCACGGCCACCAGTTCATCGCCGGTGTCCAGCAGGTCGCGCAGGGTCTGCATCACCGGCAGGCCCGCACATACGGTGGCCTCGAAGCGGAAGCGGGCACGGCCATCGTGCGCGGCCCCGCGGATGGCGCCATAGCGGGCCAGGTCGCCGCTGCCGGCGTGCTTGTTGGGGGTGGCCACGTGGATGCCCTGGCGAAGCCAGCCGGCATAGTGCGAGGCCACCTCGTCGCTGGCGCTGCAGTCGATGATGAGGGTCGGGAAGCCATCGGTGCCCACGTAGCCGGCGAAGGCGTCAAGATCCGTCGGGCGCCAGGTCTGCGCTCCGTCGTGGCGCTCGTGCATGGCCTCGTCGTCGACATCCAGCCACATGCGGCGGCTGGCGGCCACCGCGCGCAGGCGCAGGTCCAGGCGCATCGGCAGCAGGCGCGAGCGCGCGGCGTGCAGTTGGGCGACCAGGGCTGTGCCGACCTTGCCCGGTCCGATCAGGCCGATATCCAGGCGTCGGACGGGCGCCAGTGACGGGGCGGCTTGGCTTGGGAGGTGGATGGCCTGGCTGTACACGGGAATACCCTTCCTTTGAATGAAAGGCCCGTGGTCTTCGAGGGGAGGGTTCGCGCTTGCGGCCGCGTTCCCTTGTCGAGGGACGGGCCGTTGGCGATGGGGTTGCTAGTCGCGCGCGGGCTGCCGTCCGGTGACGGTAGTGGTCGTGGTACCCGAGCCGATAATCGAACGCAGCGCACGCGCCGCCAGGCCGGTGGTTACCGGGTGGCTGATGCTGGCGAGGGCGGGAATGTTCGACATGGCTCGACGTTAGGCGCCGCGCCGGGCCCGTGTCAAGGCCCGGCGACTAGGCCGTTCGACTTAACCCAGGCGTCAAACGGTGCAATCCAGGGCGCGCCCTTCGCGCCACGAGCGGGTGGCAAGTTCGGCCAGCTCCAGTGCCTTCAGGCCATCGGCCACGGTGGTGCGCACCGGTGTGCTGGCGGTCAGGGCATCGAAGAAGTGGGCGATTTCCGCGGCGTATGCCTCGCGGTAGCGCTCGAGGAAGAAGTGCTCGGGCAGGTCGCTTGAGATGTGGCTGCCGCCCCACGAAACCACTTGCGTGGGGCGTACGTTGCCCGCTTGCAGCATGCCCTTGTCGCCGAGCACCTCGAAGCGCTGGTCGTAGCCGTAGGCCGCGCGGCGCGAGGTGTTGATCTGGCAGATGCGACCCTTGCGGGTGCGGATGGTCACCGCCGTGGTATCGATGTCGCCGGCCTCGGCAATGGCCGGGTCCGACAGGCAACTGCCGGTGGCGTGGATCGACACCGCTTCATCGTCCAGGATCCAGCGGAAGATGTCGAAGTCGTGGATCAGCATGTCCTTGAAGATGCCGCCGGAGCCCTTCAGGTACTCCACCGGCGGGGCGCCGGGGTCGCGGCTGGTCACCACCAGCACCTCCGGCGTGCCGATCTCGCCTTCGTCCAGCCGCCGCTTGAGCGCCGAGAACGTGGGATCGAAGCGGCGCTGGAAGCCGATCATGCAGGTTACCCCGGCCGCTTCCACCGCCGCTGCGCATTCGCGCGCACGGGCAATGTCCAGGTCCACGGGCTTCTCGCAGAAGATCGCCTTGCCGGCTGCCGCCGATCGCAGCAGGAGATCGGCATGGGTATCGGTGGAGGACCCGATCACCACTGCGCCGATGGCCGGATCCGCCAGCGCCTCTTCGACGCCTGCCACGCGCGCGCCGTGCATGTCGGCCAATGCCTGGGCCGAGGGGGCATGCACGTCCACCACGTAACGCAGCCTGGCGCCCGGATGCGCCGCGACGTTGGCCGCATGGATCTTGCCGATGCGGCCCGCACCGAATACCGCTACCTCAATCATCGAACTCTCCTGGTTCACTGGTTTCTTCCACGTTCAACTGCAGCCGGTAGGCCAGGGCCACGAACAATGCCTGGCAAAGGCACATCGTGCTGGTGAGGCCGCGAAAGGCGAAGGCGCTGCCCTCGGCCACCTTCAGCAGCACCGTGGCGCGCTGCGCCAGGGGGCCCAATTCGCTTTCGGTGATCGCAAGCACCTTCGCCTGCCGCTCCACCGCCATCCGCACGCAAGTGAGTGTTTCCTTCCCGTAGGGAGGAAAACTGATCGCAATCAGCGCGTCGCCCTTGCCGATGCTGCGGATCTGCTGTTGCTCCATGCCGCCCAGGCCGCTTACCAGGTGCACGCGCTTGGGCGTGTGCTGCAGCGCATAGGCGATGTAGCTGGCGATGGCGAACGACCGCCGCACGCCCACCACGTAGATGTTCTGCGCCTCGGCAAGCAGCTCCACCGCCTTGTCGAAGCGTTTTTCGTCCAGGCCGTGGGAAAGTTCATCCAGGCCCGCGCGGCTGGCGTCGATGAAACGCGCGGCAATCGACGCCGCGGGCATCGGCTGGCTTTGGGCGATGACACTGCGGATGCGTTCCTCGTAGCTGCGCGAAGGCGCGGTGCGCTCGGTATAGGCGGCGCGGAACACCGCCTGCATCTGGGTGAAGCCGGAGTAGCCAAAGCGCTGGGCGAAGCGGACCACGGCCGACGGATGCACGGCGCAGCCTTCGGCGATCTCGTTCACACGGCGGACCATGATGCTGCCGCGGTGCTGCTCGAGGTATCGGGCCACGCCCTGCAACTGGCGCGGCAAGGATTCGAAATCGTCCTTGATGCGCTGCATGAGCTGGTCTACTTCATTGTGTTTGGCCACGGGGCCCTCCGCGCTGACCTGCAAGATGAAAGCACGGAATGGAATGAAAATTCCATTTATTTCCATGTTGCAATGCAAGTTGCAATTGCGGTTAGGGCGAGCTTATGCTCGATGGACCCCGGAGATGGCCGGCAAGAAGGCTAGCCGTCCCGGCCACCGCAAGCGGAGACAAGCATGCGCGTCACGAAACTTTCCACCATCGCGGCGGCATGGACGCTCGGCCTCGCGATGATCTCCCCGGTACGCGCCGATCCGGGCGAACGCTACGTGCTGGTAAGCCACGCGGCGGATTCCGATTCCTGGTGGAACACCGTCAAGAACGCCATTCGCCAGGCCGGCCAGGACTTCGGCGTGGACGTGGACTACCGCAACCCGCCCAATGGCGATCTTTCCGACATGGCGCGGTTGCTCGAGCAGGCCGCGGCGCGCAATTACACAGGCGTCGCCTACGACGTGGCCGACATCGACGTACTCACCAAGCCTGTCGCGCGTATCCGCGCCAAGGGCATCAACACGGTCACCATGAACTCCGGCACGCTGGAGCAAAGCCGCGCGCTTGGCGCCATCATGCATGTGGGCCAGCCTGACTACGATGCGGGCAAGGCTGCCGGCGAGAAGGCGAAGGCGGCCGGTGTTTCAAGCTTCCTGTGCGTCAACCACAACGCCACCAACCAGGCGCAGTACCAGCGCTGCAAAGGCTTCGGCGATGCCCTGGGCCTGAAGGACATCCGCTCCTCGGTACTGGATACTGGCGTCGATCCGACCGTCGTGGCCGCCAAGGTCGGCGCGTACCTGCGCAACAACCCCAAGACCCAGGCCATCCTGGCGCTCGGGCCGGATTCGGCCGATCCGAGCGCGCTGGTGGTCCAGCGCATGGGTCTGTCGGGCAAGATCTTTTTCGCCACCTTCGATCTTTCGCCTGGCATCACCGACGGCATCCGGAAGGGCACGATCAACTTCGCGATCGACCAGCAGCCCTACCTGCAGGGCTACATCAGCATTGCGGCGCTGGTGATCGCCCACCGGGACCACACCACGGATCCGGTTCGCATCATCGCCACCCTGAAAGCCGAGCCGAAGTTCCAGGCGCGCCTGGCCGCCTACGGCCTCAAGCCCCTCTACGGTGAGCGTGACATCGCCTCCGGCCCGGCATTCGTGACGAAGGAGAATGTATCCCTCGTCGAGAAGTACGCCGGCCAGTATCGATAAGGACATCCCCATGACTGTCATCGAAGAGACCCTGGGCATGAGCAAAGCAGGCGACGCCAGTCCCGACGAACGCGTTCGGCGCCTCACCGCCTTGCATCTGCTGATGGGCCGCCCGGAGCTTGGCGCCATCGCTGGCGCCATCCTGGTATTCAGCCTGTTCGGCGTATTCGCCGGCGACTCGGGCATGTTCGCCATCGACGGCGTAATGAATTGGGCGCAGGTGGCTGCCTACCTCGGCATCCTGGCCGTGGGTGCCTGCCTGTTGATGGTGGGCGGTGAATTCGACTTGTCGATGGGCTCGATGATCGGCTTTGCCGGCGTCATGGTGGCGGCGCCTGTGATGTACCTGGGCTGGCCCGCCTGGGCGGCGGTGATCTTCGCTTTCGCCGGCGCCATGGCGCTGGGTTTGCTCAACGGCTACCTGGTGGTGCGCACGAAGCTGCCTTCGTTCATCGTCACCCTGGCCTTCATGTTCATCCTGCGCGGGCTCACCCTGGTGCTGTCCACGTATTTCGCCAATGGCACCATCATCTCCGGCGTGGGCGACCGCCTGGCCGACGATCCGATCGTGCGTACCCTGTTCGTCGGCAGCACCGGCGCGTGGATCTTCCACGGCCTGGCGTCGCTGGGCTGGATCGAGATACTGGCAAGTGGCGAGCCGGTGGTGAACGGCATTCCCAAGGTGATCCTGTGGTGGGTGACGCTGGGAGCCGTGGCGGCTTTCGTGTTGGCCCGCACGCGCGCAGGCAACTGGATCCGCACCGTGGGCGGAGATGCCAATGCCGCGAAGAACGTGGGCGTGCCGGTCAAGCGGGTGAAGATTTCCCTGTTCGTGTTCACCGCCTTCTGCGCCTGCCTGTTCGGCGTGCTGCAGGTGGCGGACGTGGGTTCGGCCGCAGCCGACCGCGGCCTGCAGAAGGAATTCGAGGCGATCATCGCCGTGGTGATCGGCGGCACCTTGCTCACCGGCGGTTTCGGTTCAGTGGTCGGTGCCTGCTTCGGCGCGCTCATCTTCGGCGTGGTGCAGATCGGCATCTCGTTTACCAACATCAATTCCGATTGGTACCGCGTGTTCCTCGGCGCGATGCTACTGCTGGCGGTGCTGTTCAACCACTACATCCGCGGCCGCGCTGCGGCCGGCAAATAGGGGCGCGCCATGGCCGACGATTTCATCCTCGAGCTCGATAACGTCAGCAAGTTCTTCGGCACGGTGATCGCGCTGAAGGACGTCACACTGCGTTTGCGCCGCGGAGAGGTGCATTGCCTGCTCGGCGACAACGGCGCGGGCAAGTCCACGCTGATCAAGACCCTGGCCGGCGTGCATCCGCCGAGCACGGGCCAGTACCGGGTGGACGGCAAGGCCGTGGCCTTCCGTTCGCCCCGCGAAGCGCTGGACATGGGCATCGCCACCGTCTACCAGGACCTGGCCCTGGTGCCCCTGATGAGCGTGGCGAGGAATTTCTTCGCCGGGCGGGAACCGGTGAAGAAGCTGTTCGGCCTGGTCCCGGTGATGGACATGGCCCACGCCAACGCCACGGCGGTCCAGAAGCTGGCCGATATGGGCATTGCCGTGCGCGACGCCAGCCAGCTGGTGGGATCGATGTCCGGCGGCGAACGACAGTGCCTGGCCATCGCACGCGCCATTCATTTCGGTGCGCGTGTATTGATCCTGGACGAACCCACCGCCGCGCTGGGCGTGAAGCAGAGTTGCAACGTCCTGAAGCTGATCCACACCGCCCGCGCCCGCGGCATCTCGGTGATCTTCATTACCCACAACGTGCACCACGCCTATCCGATTGCCGACAGCTTCACCGTGCTTAACCGCGGGCAGTCACTGGGTACCTTCGCCAAGGCGGACATCAGCAAGGAAGCGGTGCTGGAAATGATGGCTGGCGGATCGGAGATCCAGGGCCTGTTCGACGAACTGGAAGGCCGCGCGGCCTGATGCCAGCGCGCCCAATGACGGAAGAAACTTTCATGCTGCAAACCCCCACGGCCGCCTCCCGCGACTTCGACGTAGCCTGCCTCGGCCGCCTGGCAGTAGACCTTTACGCCCAGCAGATCGGCGCGCCGCTGGAAGACGCCACCAGCTTCGCCCGCTACCTGGGCGGGTCCTCGGCCAATATCGCCTTCGGCAGCGCTCGCCTGGGCCTGCGTTCGGCGATGATCTCCCGCGTCGGCGACGATCACATGGGCCGCTTCCTTACGCGCGCCCTGCAAGCGGAGGGCTGCGACACCAGCCAGGTATCGCGCGACTCAGAACGCCTTACGGCGCTTGCCATGCTCGGCATCGAGGACCGCGAGACCTTCCCGTTGCTGTTCTATCGCGAGAACTGCGCCGACATGGCGCTGGATGAGCAGGACATCGACGAGGCCTTCATAGCGCGCTGTCGTGCGCTGGTGATTACCGGCACGCATTTCTCCACGCCACGCGTGCACGCGGCAAGTACCCGTGCCATCGCCGCGGCGCGGCGGAACGACGTTCGGACGGTGCTCGACATCGACTACCGCCCGGTGCTGTGGGGCCTCACCGGCCGCGGCAACGGCCAGCAGCGATTCATCGCCGCAGCGCACGTCACCGGCCACCTGCAGTCGATCCTCCCCGGCTTCGACGTGGTCGTGGGTACCGAGGAGGAATTCCATATCGCCGGCGGCAGCACGGACCTTATCCAGGCCCTGCGTGCCGTACGCGCGGTCACGCAGGCATTGCTGGTGGTCAAGCGTGGCCCGATGGGTTGCAGCCTGGTGGAGGGCGAGGTTCCGGGCGACATCGATGACGCGCCCACCTGGCGCGGCGAGCGCGTGGAAGTACTCAATGTGCTCGGTGCGGGTGATGCATTTCTATCCGGCTTCCTGGCCGGTTGGCTCGGCGATGGCAACCTCGACCGCGCCTGCGTGCTTGCCAATGCCTGCGGTGCCTTGGTGGTGTCCCGCCACGGCTGCGCCCCGGCCATGCCCACGCGTGCGGAACTGGTGCACTTTCTGGGCGCGGCCACGCGCCCGGAGCGCCCGGACCGCGACGACGTGCTGCAGCACCTGCACCGCGTGAGCGTGTCGCGCAAGTCATGGCCCGATCTGCACGTGTTTGCCTTCGATCACCGCACGCAGTTCTTCGAGCTTGCCCGCGAGATCGGCGTCGACGACTCCAGGGTGCCGCGACTGAAACAGTTGCTGGTGCAGGCGGTGGCGACCGTCGAACGCAGGCAGGGCCTGGAAGGCCGCATTGGTGTACTGATCGACGACCGTTATGGACAGGATGCCCTCAATGACGCCACCGGCCGCGGCTGGTGGGTCGGACGACCCGTGGAGCTGCCCGGCTCCATGCCGCTGGAATTCGAACATGGCAGGTCGGTGGGCACGGACCTGGTCTCGTGGCCGCGCGAGCAGGTGATCAAATGCCTGGTGCAGTTCAACCCCGATGCCCCTGCCGAAGAACGCGTCGAACAGGAGACACAACTGCTTTCGCTGTGGCGAGCCGCTTGCGCCAGCGGCCACGAGCTTCTGCTTGAAGTCATTCCGCCCGCCGGTGGCGTCGATCGCGTGCTGCGGTCGATGACGCGCATCTATAACCTGGGCATCCGCCCGGAATGGTGGAAACTGTGTTCGGCACAGCCGATGCCGTGGAAGCAGATCGATGCGCTGATCGCCGAACGCGATCCGTACTGCCGGGGCGTGCTTTTGCTGGGGCTCAACGCCTCCTTCGACGACTTGCGCGAAAGCTTCCGCGGAGCGGCCACTGCCGACAGTTGCCGTGGATTCGCCGTGGGTCGAACCCTGTTCATGGAACCGGCGCGGGCATGGCTGGCCGGTGATATCGGCGACGCCGCCTTGATCGAAGGCGCGGCGCTGGCCTTCGAGCGCATGATCGGCATCTGGCGCGAGGCCCGCACGCCTGCCAGGGTAAGCGCATGAAGGGCACCGTGCGACTGACCTGCGCACAGGCGCTGGTACGCTACCTGGCCGCATTGCGCACGCGCGGTGACGATGGCGAACTGGTACCGCTCTTCGGCGGTGTGTTCGCCATCTTCGGCCACGGCAATGTGGCCGGGCTGGGCGAGGCGCTGCATGGCGTGCGCGATGCCCTGCCTACCTACCGCGCGCACAATGAACAGGCGATGGCGCACACCGCGATCGCCTATGCCAAGGCGCACATGCGCCGGCGGATGATGGCGGTCACCAGTTCCATTGGCCCCGGGGCGACCAATCTCGTCACCGCGGCAGCCCTGGCCCATGTCAACCGGCTTCCGGTGTTGTTGCTGCCGGGCGATGTTTTCGTTTCCCGCGCGCCCGATCCCGTACTGCAGCAGCTGGAAGACTTCCAGGACGGCACCGTTTCGGTGAACGATTGCTTCCGGCCCGTGTCGCGTTATTTCGACCGCATCGTTCGGCCGGAACAGTTGCTGGTGGCCTTGCCACGCGCCATCGCCGTGCTCACCGATGCTGCGCTGTGCGGACCGGTGACGCTGTCCTTGCCGCAGGACGTGCAGACCGAGGCCTACGATTACCCGGCGGCTTTCTTCGAGCCGCGCGAGGTCACCTTCCGCGCCGTGCCACCCGCCACTGCTGAACTCGAGCCCGCGGTGGCGATGCTGCGTCAGGCCAGGCGCCCGGTGGTAGTGGCCGGAGGCGGCGTGCTCTATGCCCGCGCCAGCCACGCCTTGCAGCAATTCATCGAGCGGCACGGTTTGCCGGTATGCGAAACGCAGGCGGGGAAGGGCGCGTTGCCCTGGAACCTGCCGCTGCAGCTGGGGCCTGCCGGTGTGAGTGGATCCACGGCCGCCAATGAGATGATCTCGCAGGCCGACCTCATCATTGCGCTGGGCACGCGCCTGCAGGATTTCACCACCGGGTCGCAGGCACTCATCGGCGATACGCCGGTGCTGGGCATCAACGTGAACATGATCGATGCAATCAAGGCCAACGGGGCGGGCCTCGTGGCCGATGCCGGGCTTGGGCTGGAAGCCATCAGTGATGCCCTGGGCTCCTGGAGTGCCGACGAGGCGTGGACAAACCAGGCGCTGCGCAGCGCCGACGAATGGCGCGGCATCGTGAAGGACGTGACCGATCGCCGCCTGCCGCCGGAAGGCCGGCTTCCCTATGACGGGGAAATCATCGGCGCCGTGCAATCCTCAGTGGAGGATTCGCCCGCGCGGGACATCGTGGTCTGCGCTGCCGGCACGCTGCCGGCGGAACTGGAAAAGCTCTGGCGTACCAGTGTGCCCGGTGGCTACCACATGGAGTATGGCTACTCGTGCATGGGCTATGAGATCGCCGGTGGGCTTGGGGTAAAGATGGCCCACCCCGACCGCGAGGTGGTGGTGATGCTCGGCGACGGCAGCTACCTGATGATGAATTCGGAAATCGCCACTTCCGTGATGCTCGGCGCGAAACTCGTCATCGTGCTGCTGGACAACCGCGGCTACGGTTGCATCAACCGCCTGCAGCGCGCTTGCGGTGGTGCTGCGTTCAATAACCTCTTCGACGATTGCGTGCAGGGTCCGCAGGGCGCTCCGCGCATCGACTTCGCCGCGCACGCCCGCTCACTGGGCGCATTGGCCGAGCACGTGGACAGCCTCGACGGCCTGCGTGATGCGCTTGTCCGTGCACGCGCCGCCGACCGCACCTATCTCATCAGCATCGACACCGATCCGGACCGCACCACCGATCAGGGCGGTGCGTGGTGGGAGGTGGCGGTGCCGGAAGTCTCCACCCGCGGCGAAGTGCGCCAGGCCCGCGCCGCCTACGAACAGGCGCTGACGCGCCGCCGCGAAGGAAAGCGCCCATGAACGATATCCGCATCGGCATCAACCCGATCTCCTGGAGCAACGACGACCTGCCCTCCCTTGGCGGGGAAATCCCCCTGGCCACCGCGCTGGAGGAAGGCCGCCGGATCGGCTACGAAGGCTTCGAACTGGGCAACAAATTTCCCCGCGAGCCGCAGGCGCTGAAGTCGCTCATGGCCGGCTACGGCCTGGCCGTGGTGTCCGGCTGGTATTCCGGACGGCTGGCAGAGCGCTCGGTAGAGGAAGAAATCGCAAGCGTCGAAAGCCACCTGGAGCTGCTGGCGGCCAACGGCTGCAAGGTGATGGTGTACGGGGAAGTGGCGCACGCCATCCAGGGCGAGCCCGTGGCGCTTTACCGCCGGCCGCAATTCCACGGACCCGATGCCTGGAAGCGTTATGGCGAGAAGCTCGACGCGTTCGCCCGCCACACGCTTTCCCGTGGCGTGCGGCTGGCTTACCACCACCACATGGGTGCCTATGTCGAATCGCCGGGCGATGTCGACCGCCTGATGGCGAACACCGGTGCCGATGTCGGCCTGTTGTTCGATACCGGCCACGCCTTCTTCGGCGGCGCCGATCCACTGGACCTGCTCGAACGCCACATCGACCGCGTCTGCCACGTGCACTGCAAGGACGTGCGTCCGTCGATGGTGGCGATGTCCCGCAACCGTCAATGGAGCTTCCTGCAGTCGGTGTTGAATGGCGTATTCACGGTGCCGGGCGACGGCGCGGTCGACTTCGCCTCGATCATCGGCCGGCTGCGCCGGCACGGCTACCGCGGCTGGCTCATCGTCGAGGCCGAACAGGACCCGGCCGTGGCGCCGAGCTATGACTTCGCCGACAAGGGCTATCGCACGTTGCGTGCCCTGCTTGGCGACACCCCCACCCATGAGGCGGCCTGAGATGGCCGCGGGAGCCTGAAGGCATGAGTTTGCTGGTGAAGGCGCGCGCGGACGGGCGCGATATCGTCGAAGTCACCCCGGCATCGGCTGGGTGGACCCACGTGGGTTTCCGCGCCGTGCGCCTGGGTCCTGGCGACGCGTTCGACATGGATGTTCCCGCTGGCCGCGAAGCTTGTTTCGTGGTGCTCGAGGGCATCGTCGATATCGTCGCGGGGGACCAGGGCTGGACAGGCCTGGGTACGCGTAGCAGTGTCTTCCTGGATCGCCCGACCCATGCGGTGTATGCCCCGCCTGGTACCCGGGTGCGGATCGTCGCCGACGTGGCAAGCGAGATCGGCATCGCCTCGGCGCCCGCGAAGGGCGGGCTGCCGGTGCGCTTGATCCACCCCGACGGCATGCGCAGTTCCGTGCGCGGCGCCGGCAGCAACACGCGTTACGTATGCGACATCCTGCCGGAAACCGAGGCCGCCGAATCGCTGTTGGTGGTGGAAGTACGCACCCCTGCCGGACATTCCTCCAGCTATCCGCCGCACAAGCACGACACCGATGCCGTGCCTGTGGAAAGCGTGCTGGAGGAAACCTACTACCACCGCCTGGATCCGCCACAGGGCTTTGCCTTCCAGCGCGTGTATACCGATGCGCGCGACATCGACGAATCCATGGCGGTGGGCAACCACGATGTGGTGATGGTGCCTCGCGGCTACCACCCGGTGGTGATGCCACACGGCTACAGCGGCTATTACCTCAACGTCATGGCCGGCCCGCGCCGGGCCTGGCATTTCAAGAACGATCCCGACCACGAATGGATGCTTGCGCGCTAGAGAAGCGCGTGTACTGGAGAACCACCCCATGTCTGCACAGCCCCACCACGAGCCCAACGTGATCCGCACGCGCCATTTCATTGCAGGCGCCATCGTCGACGGCCACGCCGCGCGCCACGCGCCGGTGTTCAATCCCGCCACGGGCGAAGTGGCTTCCACCGTGTGCCTTGCCGATGCGCAGGACGTCGATGACGCCGTGCGCGCCGCGGATGCCGCCTTCCCCGCCTGGGCCGCGGAGCCTCCGCTCAAGCGTGCGCGCGTGATGTTCCGCTTCAAGCAGTTGATCGAGCGCGACATGGACATCCTTGCCCGCGCCATCGTGCACGAGCATGGCAAGGTGTTCGACGATGCGAAGGGCGAGGTGGTGCGCGGCCTTGAAGTGGTGGAGTACGCCTGCGGCATTCCGGAGCTCTTGAAGGGCGAGTACACCGAACAGATTGCCCGCGGCATCGATGCCTGGACCATGCGCCAGCCGCTGGGCGTTTGCGTGGGCATCACGCCGTTCAATTTCCCGGCGATGGTGCCGATGTGGATGTTCCCCATGGCCATCGCCTGTGGCAACACCTTCGTGTTGAAGCCCTCCGAACGCGACCCCGGCACGGCACTGCTGCTGGCCGGCCTGCTCAAGGAAGCCGGCCTCCCCGACGGTGTATTCAATGTGGTGCAGGGCGACAAGCTGGCGGTGGATGCGCTGCTTGATCATCCGAAGGTGCGTGCTGTGAGCTTCGTCGGTTCCACGCCGATCGCTGAATATATCCATGCCCGTGCCGCGGCCAACGGCAAGCGCGTGCAGGCGTTGGGCGGTGCCAAGAACCACATGATCGTGATGCCCGACGCCGACCTCGACAAGACGGTCGATGCCCTGATGGGGGCCGGTTACGGTTCGGCGGGCGAACGCTGCATGGCGATCTCGGTGGCGGTGGCCGTGGGCGACGAGACCGCCGATGCGCTGGTGGCGAAGCTGGCACCGAAGGTGCGCGCGCTGCGCATCGGCAACGGCATGGACCAGGGCATGGACATGGGGCCGGTGATCACCGGTGCCCACCGCGACCGCATCGAGGGCTACATCGGCCAGGGCGTGGCCGAAGGCGCAGCCCTGGTGGTCGATGGCCGTGGCCATCGCGTCGACGGCCACGAAAACGGCTTCTTCGTCGGCGGTACGCTGTTCGACCACGTCAGCCCGTCGATGTCGATCTACCGCGACGAGATCTTTGGTCCCGTGCTATGCGTTGTACGCGCGACTGACTTCGCCAGCGCCCTGGCCCTGATCGACGCCCATGAATACGGTAACGGCACGGCCATCTTCACCCGCGACGGCCATGTGGCACGGGAGTTCGCCCACCGCGTGCAGGTGGGCATGATCGGCATCAACGTGCCGATCCCGGTGCCGATGGCCTTCCATAGCTTCGGCGGCTGGAAGAAAAGCCTGATGGGCGATCACCACGCGCACGGCCCGGAAGGCGTACGGTTCTACACGCGGCAGAAGGCCATCACCCAGCGTTGGCTGGCGTCGGACGTGGCCTCGGGGGCGCAGTTTTCGATGCCCACCCATAACTGATCGCGGGTGCGTAGGTCGGGGGTCAGATTAATTATTCTGACCCCCGTCGGATCAGCGACCCAGGTCGATGCGGTAGACGGCAGCCCCGTCGCCGTTGTCCTTCAACTGCTTCACGCGCAGGCCGGCAGCCGTGGCGATGCTTTCCTTGCCGCTGGCGGAAGTGAACACCAACGGGCCCTTCGCCTTGACCGGCACGAAGCGCCACGAGGCCTTCGGCACGTCGGCCGCGGTCAGCCCCTTGTGGGCCTGGATCCACTTCACCACCACCTCGCGGTTGCCATCCGGTGCCGCCAGAGCGATGTTCTTGCCATCCAGTCCGGGGAAATTCCCGCCGCCGCTGGCGCGGTAGTTGTTGGTGACGACGAAGAACGGGTCGCGGTCCTTCACCGGCTTGCCGCGATAGGTAAGGCGGCCAATGCGCGAACCTTCAGGCTTGGTCACGTCGATGGTATAGGCCAGGTCGCCCTGCATCTGGTCGAAGTTGTAACCGACGAAGCGTGAATTGATGAGGGCCTGTTCGCCGTCCTTCGTCGGGTCGATGCGGTTGAAGCGACCGGCCCCATGCTCAAGCCATGCACGCACGCCGGCGCCATCGGTCTTCACCGCGGCCAGCGTGTTGGGATAGAAGTAAAGGTCGGCCGCATTGCGGATGGTGAGTGGGCCAGCCGGCACGTCGGTGTAATCCTCCGGGCCACCGAAGCCGGTGCGGAAGGACGCCGCCGCCGAAAGCACGGGAATGTTCTTCCACTCCGGATGCTCACGGTCAAGCTCGCGGCGGGCGTAGTCGCGCTGGGCTGCATTGACCACGGCCAGCGCGCTCATGTCCCCGACATCGGCGAAGTAGGTGGACATGCGATGGTCGCTGTTGCCGATCGGCGTGTTCACGTAAGCCACGGCAGCCTGGTGTACATCATGCACGAGCGGTGCGATTTCAGGATCCGGTGCCACGCACTCGTTCTTCTTCGGGCAGATCGGGCGTACCTGGCTCATCGTCGCGCTGCGATCGACCACCCAGTGGCCGCTGCTCCAGGTCAGGGCCAGCTTGATCACGCCCAGGTCCTTGCCGAAGAAACCACCCATCACCGCCGGCACGCCGCGGACGAAGCCGCGCTTGGCGTCGACGTCCTTCATGCCCTCGTAGCGCGGCCCGGGGAATTCGGTGTGCGAATGGCCCAGCAGCATGGCGTCGATGCCCGGCACGCCGGCCAGGTACCAGCCACCGTTCTCCATGTCCGGCGTGTAAGGCGCCGTGTTCAGGCCGCCATGCAGGATGGCGATGACGATGTCCGGGTGCTGGGCACGAAGCTCCGGCACGTAGCGCTGCGCGGCTTCCACGACGCCCGTGACGGTGACCTTGCCATCGAGGTTCTGCTTGTCCCATTCCATGATCGGCGGCGGCGCGAAACCGATGATGCCGATCTTGAGCGGCACGGAAACCTTGCTGCCGTCAGCCGTGTAAGCGATGACAGTTTTGTCCACGACGGCCCAGGGGCGGAACAGCGGCTTGCCGTCCCGGGCGCTGAAGACGTTGGACAGCACGATGGGGAAATGCGGGCCGGCGCAATGCCTGGGCGATGCGCCTTCCACGTTCATGCCGCCGCCGGTGACCTGCGAGAGGAACGGCAGGCCATAGTTGAACTCGTGATTGCCCGACGTGCCGCCGTCGTAGCCCATGGCGTCCATGGCCTTGTAGATGGCCAGCTCCTCGCCGCAGTCCACGGGCTTGACCATGGCCTGGTAGTCGGCAAGCACCGTGCCCTGGATGGTGTCGCCCGAATCGAACAGCACCGTATTGGGAAATTCCGCACGGGCATTCTTGATCAGGGTGGCCACGCGCTCATACCCAAGCGTGGGGTCGTCCTTCTGCTTGTAGTAGTCGTAGCTGAGCACATTCGAATGCACGTCGGTCGTTTCAAGGATTGCAAGATCCGCCCGGGCGCCGTCCACGAGCGGTTGCACAGGAGCCTTCGCGGCGGGGCGCGGCGCACAGGCGGCAAGCAGAGCACAGGCGAGCAACGCCATCGGGAATTTGTTCGACATCTTCGGACACCGGGAATGCGGGAAGGGAAAGGATAACCAAACTAGTCGCGCGCGGCCTTGGCGCGGTCGAAGTAGGTCCAGGTATGGCCGTCGAGCGTAAGATCCTTCATGTACAGCACCGGGCGGTAGTTGCTGCTCGCTGCCTGGCTGCCGTCGATGCGCTGGACGTCAAGGCCGTGAAGGGGCTCGGCGGCTTCTTCGCGCGGTGACACCCGGTAGGCGGAAGCATCGCGTGCCAGCTTGCCGGTGAGCGCCTCGGCAAGTACCCGGCCCTGGGCCTTGGGCAGGCTGATGCCCATGATGGCCGCCACCGTGGGAGCGAGGTCCACGTTGCCGCTGGGCAATGCATCGCGGAATCCCTGGCGGAAGCTCGGGCCATGGGCCACGAAGGTGTTGTGCACGTCCACCGGGCTGAAGCTGCCATGCATGCCGCGTTCGCTGGACATGCTCGAATACAGCGTACCGGGGAAGCCCTGCACCACGGCATCGGCGTTGTAGTCGTAGCTAAGCACCACGTCGGGGCTGTCGCGTCCGGCCAGATGCACCATGTCAAGCGGGAAGGTGCCCGGCAGGTGGCCGTAACGGCGGTCGACGAAGATCACGCCGACCGGTTCCTGCGCCTGCAGGTAGCGTACGGCGCGCGCTACCACCGCCTTGTCGTGCGCGGGTTGGTAGAGATATTCACTGCCGCCGTTGGGGGCCAGCACGAAGGCATCGTCCGGGAGCTTGGCGGGCATGCGGTAGGCCGGCGTGGTGTACGGACCGGGCTTGCCGCAGATATGGCCGTCGTCATCGTAGCGCGTGGGCTGCGCCTGGCTGCCATCGGCGCGAATGCCCGACTGCACCGGGGAATAAACGCAGCCGACGCCATCGAAAGCCTTGAAGCCACCGCGGGTGAGCAGGTCCGCCATGCGCACGCCGCCGGACACCGAGAACCCCCACTGCGGATCGATGCCGGCCATGCGCCCGTCGTTGATCGCGCGCAGCGGAAAGAGGTCGGTAGGACCTGAGATATTGCTGTGGCCATGGTCGGATACCACGATGAGATCGGTGTCCTCATCCATGTGCAATGCCTTCAGCTTCTCCAGCAACTGGCCGAGCAAGGCGTCCTGCGCCTGCACGGCAAGGTGATAGTTGGGCGAGCCTGGCCCATAGATGTGTTCGGTGGAATCGGGATTGCGCAGCCACACCACCGAGACATCGGGCTTCTTTTGCGGAAGGATGTACTCCAGGTACACCTTCATCAGCCATGCGTTCGATGCTGTCGGCGGCGCGCCGGCGGCATCGGATGCATCGCTGGACACGCCGTCTTTCAGCGTGACCGTGGGCAGTTGCGCGGTGGGCGTGCCGTTGTCCGGTTCAAGCGCCAGCGCGCCGTCGTAGGCGTTGGGGGCGTTGACCGGCAGCGGATAGCCGGCCTTTTCCAGTTCGCGGGCGAAGGCCAGCGGCATCGCCACGTTTTCATCCAGCACCATGCCGCCGTGATGGACGTCCTGCAGGAAGGCAGGACCGGACTTGCCCACGGCGGCCGTCGACAGCCCGCGCTTGCGCGCCGCCTGCAGTAGCGTCTGCACCGACATCACGGTGTGGCCGTCCCTGGCGTCCAGGTCGCTCAGGATGGCGTAGTCCTCGGTAAATACCGGGATCGAGAAATCTACCGGAGCGCCCTTGGCGTCGCGACCCTTGGCAGCGGGGGCCCAGAAGCGGTTGCCATAGAAGCCGATCGTCCCGGGGAAGGCACCGGTGGCGAAGCTGGAGGCATTGATCATGGTGAAGGTGGGGTAGGTGGCGTGGTTGTCGCTGAAGAACGTGCCGTCTTTCGCCAGTGCCGCCAGGTTCGGCGTGTCGTCCTGGGTGATGGCGTCCGGCCGCATGCCGTCCCAGACGAAGACGATGACCCGATGGGCTGGGGCGGCGTGCACGGTTCCGGCAGCGAGGGCAGCCAGGCAAAGGCAGCGGCGGAGAAGGCGGGTCATCGACGTCATGCGACCTGAAGGCGTGGGAAGGGGAAGGGCGACATCATCGCGCGCATTTGTTTCATTGTGCCAACGTTCTATCATCGCCTGTCCCTCGCCGTGGATGCGTTATGAAGCCGTCACCCCGCCTCGCCCGCCTGTCCCACGGCGCATTCGCCGTCGCCCTGGTGGCGATGGCTGGATGCGCGGCAACGCGGCCCGGCACTTCGCCGACAGCGAACCCCAAGGCTCCGCCAGGTGGCTCGGCTTCCGTCATCGACGTTCCGGTGATCGCACGCCCGGATGGCGAGACGCCGGCATGGTGGTTCCGCAATGGCGCCGCGGAGGCCGCGCGGATCGCCGTCCAGGCGCATTCGCAAGGCCAGCGCGCGAAGAACGTGATCGTGTTCCTTGGCGATGGCATGAGCATCCCCACCATCGCCGCGGCGCATGTGCTTGCCGGCCAGCAAAAGGGCGTGGACGGCGAAAGTTATCGCCTGTCGTTCGAAAAATTCCCGTATTCGGCGTTGAGCCGCACCTACGAAACCGACCAGCAGACCCCCGATTCGGCCGGCACCATGACTGCCATCATGACCGGGGTGAAGACACGCGCCGGCTACATCGGCATATCGCAGGTACCCCGTCGCCAGGATTGCGCCGGCTCCCACGGCCAGGAGCTCGTTACCACCCTGGAACTTGCCGCGGCGGCGGGCATGGCCACGGGCGCGGTGACCACTACACGCATCACCCATGCGACTCCTGCCGCCACCTATGGCCATTTGCCCGAACGCAACTGGGAAGTGGACAGCGAGATACCCGCCGCGGAACGGGCCAAGGGCTGCAAGGATTTCGCCGCCCAGCTGGTGGACTTCCCCCTGGCAAACGGACTTACCGTGGCCATGGGCGGCGGCCGCAGCGCCTTCATGCCCAAGTCCATGCCGGATCCGGAGTATCCGCAGAAGAACGGCCAGCGCGCCGACGGCCGCGACCTCATCGCCGAGTGGAGGGCACGCCACCCCGATGGCGCTTACGTCTGGAACGAGGCACAGCTCAAGGCTCTGGATCTTTCGCGCACGCCACGCGTGCTGGGTTTGTTCGAGCCTTCGCACATGAAGTTCGAGCATGACCGGCCCGGCGACACCGCCGGCGAGCCGAGCCTTGCCGAGATGACCTCCAGCGCGATCAAGGTGCTTGCGCAGAACCCGAAGGGTTTCTTCCTGATGGTGGAAGGTGGCCGCATCGACCATGCCTTGCATGCCGGCAACGCCTATCGAGCACTCACCGAGACCATCGCCATGGCCGATGCGGTGCAGGCGGCGTTGGACAACACCGATGCTGCCGACACGCTGATCATCGTCACCGCCGACCACAGCCATACCATGACTTTCGGTGGCTATCCCGCGCGCGGCAACCCGATGTTGGGCCTGGTCCGCGGTATGACCGACAGCTACGACGACGAAGCGGAAGCGGGCATCGCGCACGACGCCACCGGCAAGCCCTACACCACGCTCAACTTCGCCAACGGACCGGGTTACACCGGCGCCAGCAACGAGCAGCCGGAGGGCAGCAAACGCTATCCGCACAACCCGAAAACGATGATGCCGGCCACCAAGGGCCGGCCTGATCTTTCCGCCGTCGACACCGGCCATCCGGACTACATGCAGGAGTCGCTGGTGCCGCTCAAGAGCGAAACCCATGGCGGCGAGGATGTCGCCATCTTCGCCAGCGGACCGGGCGCGGCCGCCTTCCACGGCGAGATCGAGGAAAACGCCATCTTCCATGTGATCGTGCAACATGCCCCCACGCTGCGCGCGGAACTGTGCAAGCTTGGCAGCTGCGACGCCAACGGCGTGCCGGTGAACCGGCCCAGCTACCAGGACTGGCTGCACGCGGCTCCATGACATGCGCCTGTTTCCCGTTTTCATCGCTATGCTTGTGCTGAATCCGGGAGCCGTGTCCATGGCGTCGACTTTCCATCCTGGCCAGCCCATCGCCAGCCGCGTGCTGGTGATAGGCCATCGTGGCGCCAGCGCGCTGCGACCGGAGCACACGCTTGCCTCCTACGCCAAGGCGATCGCCGACGGCGCCGATTTCATCGAGCCGGACCTGGTAAGCACGCGTGATGGATCCCTTGTGGCGCGGCACGAGAACGAAATCGGTGGCACCACGGACATTGCCTCGCATGCGGAATTCGCTTCGCGTAAAACCACCAAGATCGTCGACGGAAAGCCCGAGACGGGCTGGTTCACCGAAGACTTCACCCTGGCCGAACTGAAGACCCTGCGTGCGCGCGAACGCTTGCCGGAGCTGCGCGGTACCGCCTTCGACGGTCAGTTCCAGCTGATTACCTTTGACGAGATCATCGATTTCGTCGCCGCGGAATCGGCCACGCTCGGCCGGTCCATCGGCATTATTCCCGAGATCAAGCATTCAACCTACTTCGCGCAGTTGAAGCTGCCGATGGAAGACAAGGTGCTTGCCGCGATCGATGCGCACGCATACACGCGCGCAGCACCCGTGGAGATCCAGAGCTTCGAGGTGGCGAACCTTCGGTACCTGCGTGGCAAGCTTGGAAAAACCCACCCCAACGTGCGTTTGCTGCAGTTGATGGATGCCGGCGACGAGAAGCCATGGGATGAAGCCGCGCGCGGCGGCAGCCTTACCTATGCGACGATGATGACACCGGCCGGTCTTGCCACAGTGCGTGAATATGCCGACGCCATCGGCCCGTCCATCCGCAGCCTGATTCCCCTGGATGCCAACGGCAATTTAAGCAAGCCCACGGCATTGATCGACGATGCACACCGCGTGGGGCTGGAAGTCCATCCCTATACTTTCCGGCCGGAAAATCACTTCCTGCCGAAGGATCTGCGCGGCCCAGGCGCGGATGCCGCCCGCCACGACGAAGGCTCGATCGCTGAAATGCGCAGGTTCCTGGTCGCGGGTATCGATGCCTTCTTCACCGACGACCCGGCCCTCGGGCGCAAGGCCGTGGACGGACGCACCGCACGATGAATACGCAAGAAGCCATCATCAGCCTGGCAACGCCGGTGTTCTTCCTGCTGATCGCCATCGAGTGGCTGGTGGCGCGGCGCCGGGGCGAAGTGGCCTATCGGGGCAACGATACCGTGGCCAGCCTCGGCCTCGGGGTGATGTCGCAGATCGTCGGCGTATTCACCAAGCTTTTTACCATCGGCATTTACGCGTGGGTCTACAACCATGCCGCTTTGCTCCACCTGCCCGCCGACAATGTGCTGGTATGGGTGGGAGCGCTGCTGGCCTATGACTTCCTCTACTACTGGCTGCACCGCGCCGGACACGAGGTGAATATCCTGTGGGCCGCGCACGTGGTTCATCACCAGAGCGAGCAGTACAACCTCTCCACCGCGCTCAGGCAAACGGGCTCGGGTTTTCTGCTGGGCTGGCTGTTCTACCTGCCGCTGGCCATCGTGGGCGTGCCGGTGGAAGTGTTCGTGGTGGTGGCGCTGATCGACCTGCTGTACCAGTTCTGGATCCATACCGGCCAGATCCGCAAGCTCGGCTGGTTCGACCGCGTATTCGCCTCGCCCTCCAACCACCGCGCCCACCACGCGGTGAACGATCGCTACCTGGACCGAAACTACGGCGGCATCCTGATCCTCTGGGACCGCCTGTTCGGCAGCTTCGTTGAAGAAGACGACCGTGATCCGCCGGTGTACGGCACGCGCTCGCCGCTGCGCAGCTTCAATCCGCTATGGGCGAACGCTGAGGTTTACTGGGCCACCGCCCAGGATGCCTGGCATGCGAAGCGCTGGCGGGACAAGCTGCAGGTATGGCTGCGGCCGCCTGGCTGGCGGCCGGCCGACGTAGCCGCGCGCTATCCGAAGGCAGCGTTTGAAATCCGCCGCGAACTCTACAATCCGCCGATCGCGCCTTACCTGGCCTGGTATGCGCTGGCCCAGTTCGCCGTGCTGCTGGGCCTGGCCGTGCATTTCCTGCAACTGGCGCCCACGGCATCGCTGGGCACGCTCGCCGGCTACGCCGCCTACCTGACGGCGAGCCTCTGCGTGCTGGGCGCCCTGTTCGACGGCCATCGCACGGCGCCGTGGCTGGAAGGGCTGCGTCTGGCGGCCACCGCGGCCTTCGTGCTGGCGGCGCGGCGCTGGTTCGGCGTGGAGGCCTTGCCCATGCCCTGGGCGGTGGTGGCGTGCCTGGTGGCCGCGACGAGTGCGGCGTGGCTTTACCTGCCCAGGCATCGTCCAAGCTTGTCGTAACGGTCGTAAAAAGCTCGGCATTGACGTCGGAACCGGACGACAGGCGGCCGCCATTCGCTATGATCGCGGCCGGACCACCTGGAAGCGCCCATGACCCTGATGAACCGGATCCTCCGCCACAAGACGGTGGAACAGCTGCAAGCGGAAGTTGGCCAGCGCCGAGATTTCCGCCGTGTGCTTGGCCTTTGGCAGCTCACCGCGATCGGCATCGGCGGCATCATCGGCGTGGGCATCTTCGTGCTCGCCGGCCAGCAGGCCGCCCTCAACGCCGGCCCCGCCGTGGCGCTGAGCTTCATCATCGCCGGCTTCGGCAGCGCCTGCGCCGCCTTGTGCTACGCGGAGTTCGCGGGCCTCATCCCGGTCACCGGCAGTGCCTACACCTACGGCTACGCGGTGCTTGGCGAAGGAGCGGCCTGGATCATCGGCTGGGACCTTCTGCTCGAATACGCCCTGGTGGTGGCCGTGGTGGCCATCGGCTGGTCCGGCTACGTGCAGGTGTTGTTGCAGTCCCTGTTCGGCGTGGTGCTACCGGTATGGGCGCAGAAGAGCATGAGCGCCGACACCATGTCGTACTACGTGCAGCAGGCCATGGGCGCGGTGGGCTGGCACAGCGCACACCCGGTGGCAGGCCCCAGCGACGGCCATCGCTTCAACGTGATCGCCGCGGGCATCAGCCTGGCGGTGGCCGTGCTGTTGTCGGTACGCACCGAATGGGGCGCCCGCTTCAATACGATCATCGTTGCCATCAAGGTGATCGGCGTGATGCTGGTGATCGGCGTGGGCGTGTTCTACATCAACACCGCCAACTGGCATCCCTTCGTGCCTGAGCGCGTGCTCGACGCCACCGGGGCAGGGCACTTCGGCTGGTCGGGCGTGCTCACCGGCGCATCGGTGGTGTTCTTTGCCGTCTTCGGCTACGACACGCTCACCACGGCCGCCGAAGAAGCCAAGAACCCGCAGCGCGACCTTCCGCGCGCGGTGTTGCTTTCGCTGGCCGTGGCCATGGCGCTGTACATCGCCGTGTCGCTGGTGCTGACGGGCGTGGTGCACTACTCGCAGCTGGGCGGCGAGGCCTCGGTGTCCGACGCCTTCAACGCCATCGGCCTGCACTGGTTGTCCAATGTGATCGCCTTCGCCGCGGTGGTCGGCGTGGTCAGCGTGCTGTTCGCCTTCATGCTGGGCGCGGCGCGCATCTGGTTCGCCTTGTCCCGCGATGGCCTGCTTCCGGCCTGGTTCGCCCACGTGCACCCGCGCTACGGCACGCCGGCCCGTCCCACCATGATCCTTGGCGTGTTCACCGCGATCGTCGCTGGCCTGCTGCCGATCGGCGAAGTGGCGGAACTTGTGAACATCGGCACCTTGAGCGCCTTCATCCTGATCTGCGCCTCGGTGATGGTGCTGCGCGTGCGCAAGCCGGATCTCCAGCGCAATTTCCGCACGCCGGCGGTGTGGGTCGTGGCGCCGCTGGGAATCTTGTTTTCCCTGGCCCTGATCTACGGCTTGCCGTGGATCACTTTCGAGCGCTTCATCATCTGGATGGCATTGGGGCTGATCGTGTACTTCGCCTATGGCATCAGGCACAGCAAGCTCAATCGCTGATAAGAAAACGGCCGCGAAAGCGGCCGTTTTCCCATGCTTCAGGCATTGGTGAATCAGAAGCGGTACTCCGCGGTGACACCGATGATCGAGGCGTTGGCGCGGTTCTGGCTGCCGGTGCTTGCGGTACGCACGTTGTAGTTGTCGTACGACACGCCCAGGCCGAAGTTACGATTGAAGTTGTAACCGAGCGTGGCGCCGGCATACCAGCTGTTCTTCGATACGTGGCTGCTCTCGTGGTACGGATCGTTGAAGATGTTGGTGTCTTCGTCCAGGGTGAAGGTGGTCCGTGCTTCGTCGACGCCGCCGTGCACCACCAGGTACATCTGCTCGCCAAGGGCCCACTTCATGTTCACGCCAAGCAACGTGGCACGCGACTTCGCGCGGTAGCGGTAGTTGTCGTACAGGCCGCCGGCATAGTTGAAGTTGTCTTGCTGGCTGACCTTGCCCAGGTCCACGAATCCGAGTTCCGGACCGATCCAGAAGCGCTGTTCGGGGCTCCAGCGGTAGCCCACATAAATGGCCGCACCAGTATCGGAGTTATCGTCGAAACCGCTGCCGTGATATTTCGATTGGCCAACTGATCCGCTGACGAAGGCCTGGCCGTTCGTGTCGGAAGCCTTGCTGGCGTGGCTGAAGCCCGCCAGCGACGCGGCCACGGCCGCGCACATGAGCATCTTGCGCATGATTTTTCCTTGAGTTGAATTCCCCCACCCGGCGTGTCTGCCCGGCGTGCCCCGCGACGCGGCGCGCTGCGAGTCTATGCAAACGGAGGGCAAATACTAGCCATGGCAGGCATTTCATGGTCACGCATGACCTCTGGCATGGGGCCGGGCCTGCACCCCAAGGCTAGGATCAAGGGGTTGCGACGGTGCCCGGGAAGCGCCGCCAGTCCTTTTTCCCCCTGACCTGGCCCATGGAATGAGGCCAGGTAAGTTCCCCTTGTCCGGAGATACGAGTGAAAGCCACCCCCCTTGCTTCCGCCCTGCTTGTCGCCCTGGTTGGCCTGGGCGCCACCGCCAGCCACGCAGACGTTGCCCCGCCGCAGGACGTTGCGTTCAACGGCACGATCAAGGTGGTTGTAGACGCCACCGATCTCGACCGCCGGATCTTCCGCGTCAAGGAAACCATCCCGGCCCAGCCCGGCCCGATGACGGTGCTATTCCCGCAGTGGCTGCCCGGCCATCACTCGCCCTCGGGCCCGATCGACCAGTTCGCCGGCCTCGTGGTCAAGGCCAACGGCCAGAAAGTGGAATGGACGCGCGACGTGTACAACGTCTACGCCTTCCACTTCGACGTACCCGCCGGCGCTTCCAGCGTGGACCTGGAATTCCAGCAACTCACGCCGCAGTCCACGCGCCAGGGCCGCGTGCAGATGACGCCCGAAATCGTCAACGTGCAGTGGAATGGCGTCACCCTGTACCCGGCCGGTTACTACGCCAACCGCATCAATGTGGACGCCAGCGTCAAGCTGCCCACCGGCTGGCAGTTCGGTTCCGCGCTGGAAGTGGCCAGCAAGGACGGCGATACCGTCAACTTCAAGACGATCAACTACGACGATCTGGTCGACTCGCCGATCTTCGCCGGCAAGTATTTCAAGCGCGTTGATCTTGATCCCAACGGCCGCTCGCCGGTGCACCTGAACATCGTGGCGGACGATCCGAAATCGCTGGAGATCAAGCCCGAGCAGTTGGAGATCCACCGCAATATCGTCAAGCAGATGGACCGCCTGTACGGTGCGCGCCATTTCGATCATTACGACTACCTGCTTGCCCTTACCGACAAGCTCGGTGGCATCGGCCTTGAGCATCACCGCTCCAGCGAAAATTCCGGCTCGCCGGGATACTTCACCGAGTGGGAGAAGAACTGGCTCGGCCGCGACCTGCTGTCGCACGAATTCAACCACTCGTGGGACGGCAAGTTCCGCCGTGGCGCGGACCTGGCCACGCCGAACTTCAACGTGCCGATGGGTGACACCCTGTTGTGGGTGTACGAAGGCCAGACCCAGTTCTATGGCCAGGTGATCGCCGCGCGCTCGGGCCTGATGACCCAGGAGCAATCCAAGGATGTGTGGGCCATGGTCGCCGCCAGCTACGATCGCGGCCGCCCGGGCCTGGCCTGGCGCAACGTCCAAGACACCACCAACGACCCGACCATCGCCCAGCGCCGGCCGCTGTCGTACCGCAACTACCAGATGAGCGAGGATTACTACTCCGCCGGGCAGATGATCTGGCTGGACGTGGATACCCGCATCCGCGAGCTCACCAAGAACCGCAAGTCGCTGGACGATTTCGCCAAGGCCTTCTACGGCATCGACGACGGCAGCTACAAGGTGGCCCCGTATACCTTCGACGACGTGGTCAAGACCCTCAACGGCGTGGTCGCCTACGACTGGGCGCCGTACCTGCGCGAACGCCTGGACGGCCACAAGGGCCCGATCGACGGCATCGCCCGTTCGGGCTGGAAGCTGGTCTACAACGACAAGCCTTCGGAAGCTGTGAAGTCCGCCGAAATGCGCCGGAAGTCCGTGGACCTCACCTATTCCGTCGGCCTGTCGCTGTCGGCCAAGGGCGAGATCGGTGATGTGCTGTGGGATAGCCCGGCCTTCAATGCCGGCATCTCGCCGGGCATGACGGTGATGGCGGTGAACGGCAAGGAGTTCTCCGGCGACGCCATCAAGGATGCGGTGAAGGCCAAGCAGCCGCTGGACCTGCTGGTGAAGAATTTCGACAGTTACAAGACGGTCCGCATCGATTACACCGGCGGCCTGGTGTACCCGCATCTGGAGCGCGATACCAGCCGTGCGGATTGGCTGAGCGAGTTGCTGAAAGCGAAGAAATAGTCGCAGGAAATAGCGATCTCACTTCCTAAAAAGCCCGGCACTTGCCGGGCTTTTTTTCGCCATATCATCCGCTGGCGGCGAGCTTTCAAATTCGAGTTGGACTTTTACCAAAACAAGTCCTAACGAATCGCCCGCGATGTCCGATGCGGAGGAACAGCAAAATATTCGAACGGAACTCGGGCTGGGTGACGATCACACTAATATGCTAAGTCTGTGAGTTCATTCATAGGTTGATCATGAAAATTGAAGCGGCTTACGTAATGGGTGTCATGGCTTGTGTGGGTGCCATTAGTGCAGGCCTATCTCAGCTTTTCATAGCAAAGATTGACAACGTTAATCATGACCTCCCCGAGCGTGAATTGTTCGGCACCAACACGGGCCGTTACATGCTCAGCTATCTATATGGGGTAAAACCACTTCCCCCTTTGCGGGGGCTTCGTACCTTCAGAGCTATCTTGATAGCTCTGCATTGGTTTTTTATCGCGGGTTTTGCTCTTTTCATTTTCCTGGCCCTGAGGGAAACCTACTCTTGATGCGCGCGCCATCCAGCCGTTGGAAGAATCAGCGGCGCCTGCCTGAGTTCCCCCCGTAGCTCGCCGGCCCCTTGATCGGCTACAATCGCCGGCCACGCGCCCGTAGCTCAGCCGGATAGAGTAGTGGCTTCCGAAGCCATTGGTCGGGGGTTCGAATCCCTCCGGGCGCGCCACATTTCCAGAAAAAAGCCCGCGAAAGCGGGCTTTTTTCATGGTGTTGCCGATGGCCCTATCCCTTCATCCCGGGCGTCAGCTTCGATGCCATGTCGGCGTGGTGCTCGATGGTTGGCAGGGTTTCGGCGGCAAAGGCCTTCAGTTCTGGATCCTGGCCCGTGTCGGCTTCTTTCTTGAACAATTCGATCGCCTTGGCGTGATCCTTTTTCATCAGCGAGATGTACTTCGCATCGAACTGGGTGCCCTGCGACTGCTTCAGGCTGTTGGCGGCGGCGGCCTGTGCCTTCATCGGCTCGGTGGATACCGCAATGCCCTTGCCCTGGGCGATGGTGGCGAGCTTCTGGTTGGCGGCGGTGTGGTCGGTAATCATGGTGCCGGCAAAATTCTTCACGTCGTCGCTGGTGGCTTTCTGCGAGGCGATCTGGCTGAGGCCGATCTCGCCCAGGCCCGCGGCACTGGCATCGCGCACGAAGTCGGCATCGACCGACGACGCCTTCTGCGCGCCTGGTTGTGCCTGTGGTTGCTGGGCTGGTGCCGGCAGCGCGGCGGCGCCCAGGACGGTGACGAGGGCGATGCTCAGGATGCTCTGTCGACGGAAATTCATGGGCGCGTTTCCCTTCCAAGCGATATCAACGTGGGCCGAGCATGGCGCCGCCCAGGTCAACGCTGGGTGCAGCCTCCGTGAGAAAGCGCATAAAAGAAGAGCCCCGCGGCGGACGCAGGGCTCTTCTTCGCGGTGCAAGGGCACCGACATAACGTGGCGCGCTAACGCCAGCTAGATCCTGGGACCGCGGCGGAAGCCTCCGAAGATGAGCGACAGCACGAACAGGATGATGAAGACCACGAACAGGATCTTGGCGATGCTCGCGGCACCGGCGGCAATGCCGGTGAATCCGAACACGGCGGCGATCAAGGCGATAACCAGGAATACGACGGCGTAATGAAGCATGGAAGGGGTCTCCTCGCTATGGGTAGGCCCGGCGTCAAGCCTGGCACGGGTGGTGTTATCCAGTCCGTTGGCTCGGCTGGCGTAGGAATTAGCGCATTTGGGAATTGACGCTGGTGTATGCGAGCGGTGAGGTAGCGGCTCACCGCGTCTTTGCACGCCGTACACAACGCTTCGGGAAACCGGGTATTTCCGTACGCCCATGAAAAAGGGCGCCCGGTTGGGCGCCCTCATTCGTAACGGCAGCTAACCGTGGCTTACTTCTTCTTGACCTCGAAGTCCTGCGTGGCGGCAGCCTTGCCGTCCACCGCTACCACCAGCTTGTATTTGCCTTCGGGCCACTCGCTGGGGTTCTGCACCTTGAAGGTGGTGACGGCCGGGCCGTCGGTAGCCACCGTCTTGCTGGTGTCGCTCACCGCCGAGCCGTCTTCGAACGTCCACTTGGCACTCAGGTTGCTGCCCGGCGTGCTGCCGTCGGTGGCGACCGAGGCGTAGATGGCCTTGTCGCCAGGGGCGAAGGAGGTCTTGGCCTTCGACACCTTGTGGTCGTTGCCGACCACCGAGCCCAGGGTCACCGTGTCGACCTTGAAGCTTGCAGCGGCTGGAGCGGCGGCCGGGGCGGCGGGCGCAGCGGCGGCGGCCGTGGTGCTGGCGGCGGCAGGTGCGCTGGCGGCCGGGGCCGGGGCGGTTGCCGCCGGAGCCGGGGTCGCCGGGGCAGTGCTGGCGCCGGCCGGGGCGGCCTGCTGGCTCTCGTCCTGCTTGCCGCAGGCACTCAGGGCAAGGAGGGCAGCCATGGTGGCGGCGGGGAAAAGGAAGGTGCGGGCGGAAAGCGTCATGAGTGGTGTTCCGTGAATCGAGTGGGTTTTAAGGCACAGGGCGGCAGACTACAGGCCCTACAGGTAAAGGCAAGCGCCCTGAAGCCATGATGAAGGCGTGAATCCTACTGTCGGGCGCCCCGGGGGTTGGCAGGGCTTGCCGGCTCACTGCTGCGGAAGGGGTTGATGTCCAGGCCGCCCCGGCGGGTATACCGGCCGTAGACGGAAAGCCGCGTAGGCCGGCACGCCCGTGCGATGTCCATCCAGATCCTCTCCACACATTGCTCGTGGAATTCATTGTGGTTGCGGAACGACACGATGTACCGGAGCAACCCCTCGCGATCGATCGGTGCGCCGGCGTAATCCACCTGCACGCTGCCCCAGTCGGGCTGGCCGGTGACCGGGCAGTTGGACTTCAGCAGATGGGACACCAGCGATTCTTCGACGCTGCCCTCGCCGGTGGCGAGGAACCCGGCCTTCGGCGGCCCGTAGTGGTCGATGGCCACATCCAGCCCATCGATCAGCTCGCCGGCCGGTTCGGCAAGTTTCGAACCATCCAGCGCGCCCGGCGATAGCAGCACGACGCTCACCCCGGCGCCGGCCGCCGCCGAAAGATCGCGTTGCAGCGTTTCGGCCAGCGCGGTTTCCTCGATGCGTTCGGCGGCGAAGCCATTGAGGTACAGCTTGAAGGATTTTGATTCGATGATGTTCGGCGAGGCCGCCGGCACACGAAACTCGGCTACGGCCACGCGCGGCTTGCCGTTGGGTTCGAGCCACGACAGCTCATAGGCGTTCCATACGTCCACGCCGCAGAACGGCAGGTCGCCGGCCAGACCCAGTTCCGCGCGCTTGTCGGCACGCGGAATGGGGAACAGCAGGCTGGCATCGTAGTGGTCGGCGTAAACGGTGTGCCGGCCCAGCGGCGAGGCTTCGACGGAACCCATGGCGCGTCTCCCGGGTGGGAAAACCGCCATTGTAGCGCCGTGTCAGGCGTTGACCGACTTCATCATGGCCGCGGCATAACGGTCGCCCGCGGCGGCGTCGACCGGGAATGCCTTGTCCAGTTCATCAAGCTCCGACTTCTCCAGCTTCACGTCGATGGCATGGGCGTTCTCTTCCAGATATTTGCGCCGCTTGGTGCCCGGGATCGGCAGGATGTCGTCGCCCTGCGCCAGTACCCAGGCCAGGGCCAGTTGCGAGGGCGTGCAGCCCTTGTCCTTGGCAAGCTTCCGCACCCGCTCAACCAGCGTAAGGTTGCGAGCGAAATTCTCGCCCTGGAAACGCGGGTTGTTGCGGCGATAGTCGTCGGCGTCGAAATCGTCCGGGCTCTTGATCGCTCCGGTAAGGAAGCCGCGGCCCAGCGGGCTATAGGCCACCAGGGCGATGCCGAGCTTACGGCAGGCGTCGAGCGTGCCGGTGGTTTCCGGGTCGCGCGTCCACAGGGAATATTCCGTTTGCAGCGCAGCGATGGGGTGCACCTTGTGCGCTCGCTCGATGGTGGCGGCCGATGCCTCGGAAAGGCCAAGGTGGCGCACCTTGCCGGACTTGACCAGGTCCGCCATGGCACCGACGGTTTCCTCGATCGGCGTGTCGCGGTCTACCCGGTGCTGGTAGTAAAGATCGATGTAGTCCACGCCCAGCCGCTTGAGGCTGTCGTCGCAGGACTTGCGCACATACTCCGGACGGCCGTTCACGCCGCGCGCCTGGGGGTCGGCCGGGTCGCGCACGATGCCGAACTTGGTGGCCAGGAACACTTTGTCGCGCTGGCCGGCGATGGTCTTGCCCACCAGTACTTCGTTGGTGTGCGGGCCGTAGGCGTCGGAGGTATCGAGGAAGTTGATGCCCAGTTCCAGCGCGCGGTGGATGGTGGCGATGGACTCGTCGTCGTCCAGGCTGCCGTAGAACTCGCTCATGCCCATGCAGCCGAGGCCGATCGCGGAAATGGAAGGGCCGTTGCGGCCGAGGGTACGGGTAAGCATCGAGTGCTCCAATGCAGGGGGAAGGGGATCCCCATGTTATTACCTGTCATGTATACAAATGGCATTGGCCACCGCCGCGCTAGAATGTCGGGCCGTACCCATCGATTTTCCGCAAGATCATGCGCAATCCATTGCAGGAACAACTGCTCAAGGCCGGCCTGGTGAAGAAGGCCAAGGTGGCTGAAGTCGTCCGCGAGCAGAACAAGCAACGCCACGGAAAGGCGGCTCC
>Ga0307510_10000706_pt1 | contig 34282 bp, 33 predicted proteins | sample 12_EM_MG_FD_207224 | JGI IMG/M metagenome (GOLD analysis project Ga0307510, IMG submission 207224) | Populus trichocarpa ectomycorrhiza microbial communities from riparian zone in the Pacific Northwest, United States - 12_EM | ecosystem: Host-associated > Plants > Roots > Unclassified | place... | reverse complement strand
CCTGCAGGAAGACTAATCTCAACGCTCTTTTGGCCCTCGAGATTGTAGATGGACCCTTTTGGGAGAAGCTCCGACGGCGGTACACCGTTCAAGATCTGGAGCAGTACAGGAACGTCCGGTGACTTGAACGAAAAACCATTAACGAAGAACAGTGGATCCGCGATACTCTGAGTTGATAAGTCAATAATTGCATTTTCTCATCTAGGAAACGCTCACAGTATTAAGTATAACATCTAGGTTGATGTTGATGTCGGCGCCACCAGGGAAGGGAGAGCCAGAGCCAGGCTACTGAGGCTCGCATCGAGTAGTGGGACTGGCAATGCGCATGCCCAAGTAACAGAGACGCGAAAGTCAGGAAGGCAGAGAGTGACGTGAATCAGACTATCGTCATGCGAGTCCTGAGGCCTGAGGCCTGACTCGGAGGCGCAAATTGGCCACATGAACGAAAGAAAGAGGAGAAAAAATTGGAAACTCACCTTCCTTTCAAGGTAACTCTGTAACCATCCAAGACGAGATTCATTCACGGTCGCCGTCAGGTTGTTTCTTCTTTCCAGATTTTTTTTTCTGTTTTTAATAAACCATTCTCGCTGTTCGCAATGCCATACAGAGACCTGCTTTAGTTGAGCAAAATTCAAGCCAGAATTTTCTAGTGAGGAAATGGTTGGATTATTATATAAGCAATGTGAGTGGTTTTTCTTCATTGAATATTGAATTGCCTCAATCATGACAGCTTCTCATCAATCTGAGGCCGAAGAAGCGACAATTCGGTTCGACGCCGCGCCACAACGGCCCCCGGGTCATAACCGCAATTGTGTCCTTGACTCGAAGTGAGATGCCCATCCATGGTCCCATTCAGGTTGTATGAATTGTAGGTCTTTGTACCGATTCTCCGTTCTGAAATGTACTTCAACTTTTCTCCGATCCGGCTAATTGTCTGGCCATTTCGCACCCGAGCAATTGGGACACCGTGACAGCCCATGACAAGACGTCGCTCCACTGAAGGGAACTTCGTTCTTCATGAGAGTGGCGGTGGAACCACGGACAACGTCTCTCGTTTGGGATATTTCCGGCAACCTTACCGAAGAGGCAGTCCTTGGTCCACTCACGAATGCGCATCGATGATGGCGAAGACATGAACGGGTTATGCCGCGCCATTGCCCTACCAGAAGCTTCTTCAGTCAACAGCTCGGGTCCACTGGTAGCCAACTAGGACCTACCGTTGTTATATTTTCACCAGATGCCAACTAGAACTAGGCAGCAACTTCTCGGCTCGAATCACGGCATATACAGGAGATCGTGACATGACACTAGCTCTGATTGGGCAGGCAGCCAGAAATGGAATCTCGCGCCTAATAACGGGAAGCCTCAAGCCTGACGCCACAACGACTTATCTATAATTTCCCTGTGAAGCTGCTATCGATGTCAGTAAATTCATCCGGTGCAGGGGTTGCAGAACTGTGACGCGAACTTTGAACGGGTCAGCTACGAGGTCGCGCTTTTTTCCACGTGTGGAGAGTGAGCGGGCAGTACGTGTACATGTACGGGACGGGACGACAAAATTGCGAGACGTACTTCTAGTCGTGCGGCTAAGGCTAGAAGGGAAGGGAAATATCGATCCAGCTCTTTTCCTACTAGAACCACGCCACCCTCGCACCTGCCTGTGCTCAGTGGTACGGCGCGGCCCGGTATCGATCTTCACCATGACGATGTCTTGGTGGGATACACAAGCCCAATCAATTCTCCAAATGATGTCCATGCCTCGCTCCGAGGCAATATTCTCATGGCATTGAATATTCGAAAGAATTGAGGACGATCGGGGTATCTTCTGACCATCACTGAATGTTGCGGGTACAGTTTTCGCCTGTTTAGAACCCACTCACGGGAGGTGTGGGCTAATCCAAGCGTCTGTCATCGGGCCCACTTGCGATAGATTCAAAGGCCGTATCTATCGTGGTAACTGTGCATACTTGCTAGATGTATGTCGCCAAGTCATGCTTTGGTTGGCATGTTAAGCTGTTAAGTGTCGATGTATCGGGGAACGAGATTCACCCCAACACCAAAAAAAAAGACAATGCCTCGTCACATTGCACACCTGCACCGTCCACTGGCATGGCTCGGACGGGAAATTAGTGGGCCCATGAGTCAAAGGGTATGTAGCAATCGCTTGATCCAAGTTAGGGCCGAATAGAAAGGTATCAGATGCGTGCTGAGGGTGAGGTGTTCTCGTGGAAAGCAATACACAGCTTCGCAGTGAACGTAACTCGCTTGCAGACTTGGGAACGGCATAAATCGCGATACTTCAACATTACAGTAGCCCCGAGTTAGTTGCGAAGTACAGGTAGAACGGCATAAATCGCGATACTTCAACATTACAGTAGCCCCGAGTTAGTTGCGAAGTACAGGTAGAACGGCAAAATCACGCACAATCACGCTGATGCTTCTTGGCCATTGATTCTAGGTTAGATGGTTTCAAAAAATGTTGCGGGGCATATTATCACGTGTGGTACTAGCTGGTGGTAGAGAGAATCATCCTTCAATATTCGCAAAATCGTGTCTTGACGCCATTCAGAATGCTAGAGCACCTTGGTTTTTCCGCCAATGACACCAGTAATGGCGAATAGATATCTACGCCATGCATTATTAGCAGAGATGCAGAGATGGAATGAACTACTTCCTGGTTGGATCACGCTGATTCTATGGCAAGTCTGAACGGGTGACCTCAAGGATAGCGCACCGTAGGCACTTCCTTGTCTATTAACACTCGTCTCCCCCCATCATACCAGGAAATGCCCAATCCAGAAACACGGAAACAGTATCTTGAGTCATGGTGGTGCTACAGCCCGTCCAAGAAAGGAAACACGCAGTCTTGGCAGAAACGCAGACCCGAGTTAGGGATTCGGATACAGGTTTTGCAGAGATACATCTGTAGCCGTACTCAGAGACACCAAGGTCGTTGTGAAAACGTTCCATGTGATAATACTTTGGCCAATGAGGGATCGGACGTACAGTTTAACGTCGACACATGACAGGTAGACATGGATGGGACGACCTTTGGCGAGCTCTTCGATGACAATACTTGCTTAAAATGAACCAAAACTTCACTGCCATGCGACGCTCGTCTCAATGCACAAGAGTTGTATGAACGCGCCAAATCAAAGAAACTTGCACAAACCATGCACAGAGAACTGAGAACCCCCCTACGACGGAGGGGACTATGACACGACATCATGTGAATCTCCCCCATCCCGGTCCGTGAGCAGAGTAACGCCTACGCAAGGGGATTCACAAAGCAGATAGTGAGAAAGTGGCAGTCCACGATCAGGAATAATGATAGGTAGCACACCAGATATGTCACAAAGAACACAACGAACTGTAGGAGTTATAGAGGATTCCGTACGGCACGAGTGAGGGTGGGCCAATATAATGCACGCAGCAGACTGACATGGTAGGGATTAGTATTAGGCATGAAAGAGGTCATGCCGACTGACCGAAGCGGCACATGCGCAACAGCCACGATGGGGAAAGGGCCACAGTACTGTATACAGTTAGTTGGGAACGGTTTCATACCGCGTTGTCCTTCAGAGCGGCACGCAGCGTGGGACCGGGCGGTGCGATGTGACACGGAAGGGAACTAGCCATGCACGTCTGACTTGACTGACACACGTACAGTGCTGGCACGCGAATGCGGGGCGAAAGGGTCCGCTGAAGGACGGTGCATCGCAGAGAACCCCCTAATCGATGAAGTTGTGCGCAGGCGCACGTGCTAGATGTGCAGTCATAGTCATGCTCAGAACCAGATGCCCGACGGAAGCGCTAGACGTAGGTACTCACTGCATCATAGCTTGGCTCAAAATAGCGGGCGCTTGATGACAACAGGTGGACACTATGCCAGTGACGCGGGGATCGTAACTGGGACCAAGATAATGGCTTAAATCCGGGAGCCAGTGCTGCATCATGATGAGGTTTGGTATTTTCGTGGACACCCCCACCTGAGATATCATCACAGGTGAGCACAAAATTTCGCGCTTAGAAACAACATGGCTCATTGACCTTCAAGTTAGTGTATCTCTCCACTGCCATTATTCAGCAGGACTTCCACTCTTCCTCGTGGGATTCGAGTTGGACTGAGGCATTAACCATGTGTACTGAGGGTGATGAGGGAGCTTTGTAACCTGCTCTTGGCAAGGCCACTTTCCAAGAGTAAGCTTGGTGCAAAGGTCCAGCCTTAACAATGTCCCATTCCGTACATCGTTGGTGTCAGAACCTTCGATTCGTAACGGCCAGCATAGGCAGTGGCAATATTAGACAATTGGACGTATATACTGGAGTCGGATGAGAACAGGGGCTATTTGAAGCAGCCATATACGCACCGCGTCGCCAGTCCTTCGCGTGATGGTATGTGCCCACGTCGCATTCCCCGGGTTCCTTCGGACGGCACAGGAATGGCCATCCTAATTCAAGACGTGCTCTCGAAAATCGCCAGGCGTAGCATTTTCGCAATCGATCGAGTTGTTCAATGTCACTCAAGTTGTGTAAAGGTCATAAAGATAAAGATAAAGTACAAGAGAAGGAGCAAGAGAACCGAGACACAGTTCTGCAGTGTCACGTGCGCTGGGCGCCACAACTGAGTTCCCCGTTTCACGACGCTCTATAGCAACGGAACCGAAGGTGCGATGGGCGATGCTTGATGATACTGTAAAACGGATGCATATGATCCAAGCTGATGACAGCACAGCGCGCGCTCTGAGATCGTTCACCTGTTAGATCACATCCAGAACTTTCCAAGTCACCTATGCTTCTGACATCTACGTTGCAAGAACGGACTCCAACACACGGAAATCCCAGATTCGGACCCGACGCAACCACTGCCATACCTAGAGTGCCGGCAGTGTTTTTAATCCCGCTATATGCGGTGTCACAGCACGTCGATGAGGTACAGTAGTACCCAAGTCAGTGGATGGAAATACGATGAGGCATGACATGGCATGGCATGGGAGTTGATGGTCTGGATGACATCGGAAATTTGTCGGAATCGCAGACACCGCTACTGAATTGAATAGCTATCCTGTGTGGCCTGGGAGCGCCACCCTGATCAGGTCGAGGCGAGGAACGTTTACCATGAATTTGTCACAGTTTGGCGCCTTGGTGAACAATTGACGGTTGGGACTCGTGGGTGCAGTGCCGCATTGTGAATCGTAAAACAAGGCTCACATCAATGACCTACAGAATACAAAATGCCACCACCCAGGTATATCAGTCAGCTTGGACGGGGAGACCTCCTAACCGGCGATGAACCGGCGATGAAGCTGTGTTACCCTGTCATTCCCTATTCAGTATAGTCTTTACGTCAACCCCCAGGTACGCCCGGCTGTACCGTGACACACCCGATGGTGTGGGTACATATATTAATATTCTTAGCACTGATGGCAGTTGGCCTTGTCCTCAGTTTTCCCCCGTCATTTAACCCCCAGTCAAAAGTGTCCTTTGACCTGCATCCCAAATGGGTGCCCTTGTCAGTAAATTCACTTCCCTTTCGTCTCGTTGTAGCGCCACCTTGTCACGCTGGTCGCACCTTTTTCACCGTCGGGGCCGCAACTCGGACCCCACAGGACACGAACGACTCCCCGATGATGTTGAGCAAGGTCATTTCGAGGACAAAGCGAACGGTGCGATACCGACTCCGAAGCGGCGGGCCCTCCTAGTCGGTATCTCCTACAAGCGCAGGCCATCAGAAGAATGGGCGCCGTTGGAAGGACCGTACGAAGATGTCACACACTTTCGAGAGCTCCTCATCGGTGCGTATTCATTTTTATCTTGCAAGCGTCGCTTAACCCTAATTCTTACCATAGACACTCACGGATACTCCCCAGAAGACATCACCGTTCTTAAGGACGACCCCGAACTCCCCGACCTCTCTCACCCGACACGCGATAACATGGTCATTGAGCTCTACTCGCTCTTTTACCCGTGATTGGCGTTGACGCATGACTACAGCTTCGTGAACTAGGGCGGCTTGTTGCTGGTGCCGTACCAGGCGACAAGTTCACGTTTCTTTGTGTGTCCTTCCGTCCTTCCCCTCTTGGAATTCGAATCAACTCACCATTTTGGTGTCCGACGTAGACTCCGGTCACTCCGATCAGCAACCCACGAAAGACGGCCCTGAGAGGGAAGAAGATGGCATGGATGAAGGTACGCGGTCCTCTTCTCTCCTCCGCCAGGCTCTTCCAACGCGGGTCCCACAGTAATCATCACATGCGACTTGAAGCGCATCATTGACAACGTAAGAACCTGTCACTTGTTGCCTAGGAGAGACGCCCATCTACTGACGGTCGCGCCTATTATAGGAGCTCCATGACATTCTCGTCAAGGACCTTCCGGTCGGTTGCTCCCTCCTGGTAAGCAACTATTTCGGATTCTGGCTGCACACTCATTTGCTGTCTTTCAGGCTATCCTTGATACCTGTCACTCCGGCACAATGCTTGACCTGCCCCATTACCATTGCAACAATGTTTATGTTCCGTGGCTATCGAAGGGTGAACGCCGTACAAAAACATTCCACAACAAGATCGGTAGGTCCCTCCTTGCATATTCTGTCATTCTACGCCGACACCCCTCTAGTGCGTGGTAATGCGCTCGGCCTTGTTCCCGAATCGCCCTCTCGGCAACCTCCTTCTTTCGGCAGCGCAATAAGCAGCCACTTGCTTACCGACTCACCTTTATCAGACTCACCATTACGAATCGTTACCGAAACCGACGGCACCTTTTCGACAAATCATCGTGAGACGTCTGTAGAAGCGGACCAACACGGGACTCCGAGCCGGCAGGATTCATCATGTACAACGGTCCTATCCCCGACACGACACGACTCGCCGATGTCCGTTGGGATATGCGATGGGTGGTGTGGGTACGATATCATTCCGCGCGCAACTGTGGTGAGTGCCATTTGTGTGATGAACGATAACAAATTAATGACATTTCGCGCTTTCGGCTAGGTGTCTCTGTCCGCAAGTGAGGATCATGAACGTGCATGGGAAGGCCCACGGGGTTCGCTTACTGCCGTGCTATGCCGATTCCTAAGTCAGTGCATCTTCCTCGAATATGGCCTTTTATGTGCTATGGACCGGTCACTGACATCGATGATAGAAACAAACCCTTACCCATCATACCGCGCCTTGATGACCCATGTCAAGTACGCCACAATCCCCGTTTTAATCCCACCTTCGATCCGTCGAAGCGCTTATTCGATCGCACTTTCTACCCTTTTTTAGCATTCAGCTCCATATGAATTGCCGTGAGCTGCATAAATATACCCTTGCTGAGAGGAAGAAAGCGGCGCAAGGCAAAGGGCAGGGCTTCGACGGGGAGCTGAACAACTTCCAGGCCCCTCAGCTGAGCAGCTTATCGAAACTTGTAAGTTTTTTTTTTACCCGCCGCTACGTCCTGCTGATGGGGGCTGTGATGAGAATCTGGATGGCCCCCTTTGCCTGTGACTCGCGTTTACTTTGTTTCAGCAGCTTTCACTGTCATATTTATGTCTCACAGTCACCATTATGTCTCAGTTATTCTCACTTGCGCGACTGATAGAATTACCATACATTGTAGCTATATCATACAGTAAAGACTATCCTCTTGACATGACACGCATAGGCCACCTCGTCCCCTCTACACCCGTATAACCCAATTCATGAATCATGACCACATTATTAAAGCGTGAATGCTGTGAAGTCAGCCTCGTGGGGGTGGAACGTTGATTTTCATTCTCACGTTGTAGGCTAAGCTGTCGAATAGCATTGGGACACAGCCCAAACTCGTGTAGGGCGTACGGTACACTGCCGGTGTAGGGACACGCGTGTGAGTTTGGTTGTTTGGGTGGGAGGATGATCGAGGAAGAAGGGAAGGGTACAAACAAGCGCACGTGATTTGTCTGTCGACCGGTTAGCGCCCGTTACTCTCGACGACGAAGGGAAAAGTATGGTGGTCCAGTGGTCGTCCTTCACCCCACTTACTTTTTTTTATAGTGGCCAGGGCAGGGACAAACCATGCGGCGTCGAGCGGCCGAACAATAACGCAAATTTAGAGATCAAAGAACAATAACGTCTGGGCGCTTCACCAATCTGTCTCGCCCTCAAGTTCCGCACGCAACTCAGCCTCTCATCTTACACCAACGACCGTCACCCTGCGGGGCCATTTTTCCTCACGTTCACTTACATACATATACTGTACCCCCGCCTCCATGCCACATTATAATATCTCCCCCGCAAACCCATCTTCCCCTCTTTCTCTCCCCCCTCCCATAGCCGCTCGGCCCGCTCCCACAGCCGCTCCCTCTTGAAGTCCCATGGGGAACTTTGTCTCCCTCACTGGCTCATATCCAGCACTCTTTCCACGACGACGAGATGACATAACAATCAACACGTATGAGCCGAAACTACCACCGCCATCGAGCTCTGTGTGGTGCTACCCCTTGACCTCTTCCCTTGCCTCGCGCACAAGACGGCTCGTAAAACGGCTCTGTCGGTGTATGGGTATGGGGGGTATCCGCCTCACTGACGTCGAAGAGGGACTCCCTCCAGACTGTGCTATTGCAGCAGCAGCACAGGTTGCACAGTCCCGCACATTTCACTCCTCCGCGCGGCGCCGGGCGCTGCTCATCGGCATCTCTTACCACGGCGAGCTCCTCAACACACACCAGGACGTCGACCGCTATCGAGACGTGCTGATAGGTAAGCTCTATGCAGCGCGTGCCCATCATCCTCAATTAATGTTCACCACAGCTAAGTATGGATATCGACCAGAGGACATCATCATACTCAAGGACGATCCTGCGTTCGACCACCACCTCCAGCCGACGCGCGAAAACATTGTCAGTTTCCCTTCTTTTTTTATATCGTCTTCGTAGGGCTAGGTTCCCTCTAACCTGATTTTGGCTTCCAGTTGCGCGAACTGCGGAGCTTGGTTGCGGATGCGGCTGCTGGGGACCGGTTCACGTTTCTTTGTGTGTGGCTCACCTTGTCCCCTCCTACGGCCTTCGGCTAACTCGTACGACGCCGGCGCTAGTCTCGGGCCATTCCAATCAGCAACCATCAAAGGACCTTAACGAAGAAGACTTCCTGGATGAGTGTAAGCATGTTGCCCATATCGACCATCAAACCCGGCTCACCGACTTGTTGGCAGACCTCATCACCATGGACGACGACGTTATCATCGACAATGTAAGTCTGCACCTCCAACGATGCACATAAACTTGTGCTCAGTGGTCCTTACAGGAACTTAACGATATTCTCGTTAAACCGCTACCTGCAGGCAGTTCTCTCTTTGTGCGTGTGTTTGACCATTCGTTTTGTCTTCAGATTCCTGATTCACTATGTAGGCGTTGCTGGACACGTGCCATTCTGGAACGCTTGTCGACCTCCCTCATTATTACTGCAACTCCGTATTCGTCCCATGGAACTCTAAGGGCAAACGCCGTACGAATTCATTGCAGAACGTGACAGGTGTGCTTCTCGTCATGAAAACTTCTTATGTAAAACTCATCGCATTGCCCAGTGCGAAGAAATGCTGCGTGTGAGTCCTTACAGGAACCCCGTGTTGGAGAACTCTTTTCGTAGGCTGATCCACACTTGGCTCTCAGACATCCAGGATTCTTTTCTACCTACACCAGCTCCCCGTTCATCCCCGGTGTTGTCGAGTATCCTTGCACAATGCAACTCTACAGAGCGCATGCGCCCCGTGTTGCCCATTTTCGTCAACATCCCGCTGAGTACGGACAGACGTGACACGCCCACCCCAAAGGGACAAAGCGCACGCGATCTGCGTGATTCCAACTCACCGTCCTCACCGCAATTATGCACATCCCCGGTATCGCGTCTGCCTTGCAACGGGTGGTGCGTGCCCGACCCGAACGTGAAAGCCCCTACTGTGGTCAGTTTTTCTTCCGTGCTCTACGCGCTTTGCACTCAAACCCAGCGTTTGTTCATGTATATACAGGTATCGTTGGCAGCATGCTCAGATGATCAGCGATCGTGGGAGGCCTACGAGAGCTCGTTGACTAGGGTCGTATGCAACTTTCTCGGTAAGCACACGCGTCTCCTTGTCATATTTTCTCTGTGGTTCGAACATTCGTCTGTCCTTAGGACAGAACCAACGTCCGTCTTACAAGGACCTCATGACGCATATCAAGTACGTTCTTTTCCTACCCTGGCCGACCTCGATTTCTTACGCTGTCGACGACACACCCATGATCGTTGCAGCTTCAAATTTCATGCTACGTCGCGCCAGCTCCACGAATGGACAAGAAGTGAGAAGATGAAGCACCACGAACAGGCGAAGGCGGAGCACGCAGATCCGCGTAGCGAGAAACCATCGCGTATGGAAGCTAAGGCCGCTCAGGCTGAAACCTTCGAAGGCGAGATGGATAACTTCCAAACACCGTTGGTACGTCGCGGCCATCTCTCATTCCTTTACGTTTGTTCATATGGTTGATTGTTCCGCGGGGATATCGTGTGTCCAGCTCAGCAGCCTCGTTCCCTTGGTACGTATTTCTTTTCGTTTCTCCCTGATTGCGCTTGTTCCCCATCAGAAGTTGACGTCTCGCTTAATAGAATATGCAAGACACATTGCAGGTTTAAGTTTAAAAAAACTGGCCTTGCTTCGTGATTCTGCCAATTACGTCCTTCTTTGATTGGACGAAGTTGGCTTGGTGACGTCGACTAAGTCTCTTGACATTCGATGGTGTTTCGTATCATGTTTGACCCGTGTTTCCGGCATTGTTATTTATTTCTCCCCCTTCGTTCTTCCCCGGTTATTTATTGTGCGATTATGCCGCTCCTCTACTCGTTGTATTGTTTTGCCGTTATGATTCTTAATGCCACAACCTATCTCTTTCACGCATGGATTTGACTTTGTATAAATATGTTGATGCCTTCGATGAGTCCATTTGATAGAACCCGCAGTCTGCGGGAGCATTATTCTTCTCCTTATAGCCACCCCGTGTACGATGAGAATGACCATTCTAGTATGACTACTCTGACAGCTGGTCATTTTGAACTTTGATTTGTGAGTACGTGGAACAAGTGCGGACACCGCGGATCCCTCCTTGGACGCCGATAAGATACACCGGCTCTAATCCGATGTGGGGACTTGGTACGTAGCTCGGGCCTGGGCAAGTAGTGAAACAGACTGTGCATCGGTACGTCTTCGCACGCGAGGTGTAACCCCGTGCCGCTAATTTTTTTATTTTTTTATTTCTCATCCCACCAATTCTGACCGACCCGATCGTCGCACAGAATCGCGTAGTTGCCTTGTATTAAGTTATTTCAGACCGTCATAGTTGTGATCCATGCGCGCGCGGATATTGAAGTGAAACCTCTACCCGTATGGACCTAGAGTGAATACTGTATTCTATCGCTTCGTCCTTCATACAGGTACAGGTGAATATCACCCATGCTTCAAGTTACCCAACGCGCGCGAGAGCGTCCGAGTCCCGGACCCGCGCGTCTCCTGACACATGGGAATTGGGCCCTGGAGACAAGTGAATCAAACACGAACTTTGGAAGGCTCCACGTCGTGTTTTGCGTGATCCGTCGATTTTGTCTGATGGATTGTATCGTACTTGCGATACTGCGCAGACAATATTAATGATTGTAGTGCACGAGAAGGCTCTGTCCGTCGCGCAAGGCAGGCGCTCGCGGCATCCCGGTGGAGCAATATAATGAAACTCAATCCGCTTCCAACAGGCTTTGGATGCGGCGATGACGCACCGTCATCAGAGGGGGAGTCCATGACACCATGGGTAGGTGCATGGGTATAGATCTCGCGAAGGGACCGCGGGACTCGGAGACGATCCATCAAACCAGGATACAAACGTGGTGCGGAACAGATAACGCCGGATGTACTCAGCATTTCTGTAAACGATCGGCTTCCCCAAAACGTGGTTCATTCAGGTACGAAAACAGCGATATTGTACTGCGGTGGTGTAGTTGTATCTGATCACCTGGCAGAACCGGAAAAGATGGGTAGATTGGATATGATACGTACCGCGATCACGAACACGAACAATGCTGCTGCGCGCATGTGATTGCAGAGTTCCTCCTTAATAGTTACGCCTTTGGGCTTAGTACTGTAAGGCCCAATTTGTACGGCTCGGGAGAACAGGCTCTGTGGCCGACGGTTCCCCGCCCGCCAACCCGCCAACCTGTGTAGTACGTACGGCTGTGCATGGCCAAATGGGGAACGGAGTGTACACTGTACAATTAACGGGATGGATGGATGTGGCACTGGTACAGTACTAGTATGTGAGGCAAAAATGCCTGTAAATCACTGTTCCTGCCTGGAGGCAGGATGACGACGAAATTACGGCGTAATATAGGTGGGATACTGTACTATCGTACGCGACCCGCTGGCATCTGCCAAGATATCATCAGTACAGTACAGTAGTTGGTACAGCCCCCCATCATCATGTACTACAGTCAAGGTTCAGTGAAGGAAAAATGATACACGAGGTTCGGTCGGACAAAAAAAACATCCGAACAAAGTCATATCATATGCCGTAACATAATATTAATGCCCCGCCTCCTCCAAGTCAAGGGGCTACCTCCAGCTTCTGCCGCCCGCGCCGGAAGTCATGCCAAGCCAACTTTCGTCCCCTCCCCCGTAATCATTCAATGGACGTGACAAGGCCGCAGCAATCATCATTTCGGGCCTATCGTAGGGTCATGAGCCTGAGGGCCTCGCTCAGGCTGCCCTTTAGCTCATTGCGTCATTGGTTGGTGATACTGTATACGTCTTCCTCCCTTGCGGGTTTGGATGACGGTAGTCATGGGAGTCAACTCGTGGCTTGTACCATGTCATAACACCCCATCTATCTTTATGCGCCTCGTGTCGCACCACCTTGCATGGCAGTGTCAGGGGTTAACCGGTTAGCCGGTTAACATGTTAACATGTCGTTGCATTCTGTCATCTGTCATACCAAATTACGAGAAGGAAATGACTGATCGTTTTTGGCCATGACGCGTTCACTATAGCACAGTAGTGCTGTATGGATGCGCCTCCACCTGAATACGATCATCGTATCCATCGGACAACCAACACGTTCACTGAGCTGGATACCCAGGTATCCCAATTGTCACGGATCTTGAATGCGAGGTGGGTCACTGGTGGGTCAGACGGGTTGGACCCCGTCAGGTAAGACTGGGCGCTGCAATTTTAGTTCCCGCTCACAATTTTTTTGGCACCACCTCATACACTGCCCTCTGTTTGCTTGCAGGTTTCTTCGCTATCTTGCTCAACTCAAGATGCCGACTCTGAAGATTGGGTGTTGTGGCGTCCTGCTCTTCGTGCTATTTAGGCCCCGTCACCGATTCACCTCGTGCATACGCCCCCCCGCAAAATGAACGTACCCTCAGGCCCCAGACTCTCCCCGATCCCTCCCTATCGCAAATCCCCCGACGATCCCCTTCCCCAATCCAAGGTCCTTGCCATCGGGATTAATTATCGGTCGCGTCCAGATGAACTGAAGGGACCCGTGAACGACGCGAAGAATGTCAAGAGGACTTTAGAAGGTGGGACTCGATAACAGTTCGACCATTTTCTCGCCACTTACTCTTTGGCATGACCGCTTTCGCAGACGTGTACCACTATCGCGAGACGGACACCACCCTTATGACGGACGAGGATGAGAACAGAGACACGGAGTTGTGGCCCTCCGCAGAAAACATCGTGAGTTTCGCATAATTATACCTGGGTTCGCGTTCCCCACACGCTGACAATTTGAAATTTCAGTTGCGGGCGATCGACAACCTCGTTGGTGGCGCGTCTCGTGGAGATGTTTTCGTCTTCTACTGTATGACTTTACTCAACCTACTCTCCTCTCCCTCGTTAACCATGTCTTAGTTGCTGGCCACTGTGGACAACATGACAATGGCGAGTATCAATGTGCGTGTTGATCTCCCTTGAGTACCATTTCGTCCCCCGACGAAGCGATTACCGCTTCAGACATCATTGCGTGTGATGACAGGAACATCATGGGCAACGTGAGTGTTATCCATTCTTCGACCATCCGATGTTGACGTCTTGTAGACTCTTCGCGAGCGCCTCATCGGCCCACTTCCTACGGGCTCTCGCCTGACGGTAAGTTCCCCTTACCATCGTGTATAGAGAATTTCTGAAGTCATCGCTGTAGGTTATCTTGGACGCGTGTCATTCCGGTGCATTTCTTGGCCTGGGCCCCTACTTATGCCAGCGGTGCTTACCACGCCAACGTGCTCAATGTATGATACCAACGTCTATATTGCATCTATTCATGTCTCACCTCCGCATCCGTCAAGCTCTCTCGGTGCCGCCAACGAAACGCACTGAGTTGCTTCGTCGTAATACCGAAGACGTTTGGCGGGTCCAAATTCTACCTAGTCCCCCATTCCTCAGCCTTCCCCGTAGGAGGTTTAAGAAGGCCATTACGACAACTCTTGCGGTCATCCGCCTCAGGAACCTCATGGAAAAGAAGTCCAACGAAGAAGACGAAGATGACGTGGTACAACCCACCACGAGTACTAGTGGCCAACATCTGCTTTGTGGCCGTTGCAATCGCGCTTATGATTCTACGAAGGCCCCCAAAATTGTATGTTGTTGCTTCCCTTTGCCAAGTTCCCTGTCCACCTATGACATACTTGCATAGATATTTTTGCCAGCAGGCAGAAAAGACCAACAGGCGTGGGAAGACACCAAGAAGAGGGGTAAGGGCATGACGACGGTGAGTATTTTCCTATGTCCCCAAGCAAGGGGTTAATATGGTTACTCCCTATCTTCAAGAAATTGCTCAAGATCTTGAGTACGCCTGTTCCGTAGGTCCTGGTGACTAGCTAACACGGCGTAGCGGAGGAACCTTCTATCAAACTAGGTGATCTAGAGCAACGGTTGAAGTAAGTGCTTGTGAAACTCATCTGTCTGCATGGCCAACATATTGTAGTAATAGCCTGTTCAAACAAGCGTTCAAGCGCGTTCGGATGGCCACAGGCGCATTCCGCAGTCTCTCTGCGTTGGTGTCGCCTAAACGCAAGGCGAAGCTGGAGAACAAGTACAAAGCCCGTGGTGTGTTTGACTTCAAGGAACAGAACGCACAGGTTCGTTCTCCCAGTCGGGCGTCCCTTCTTGATGCAGTTTGCTTATCGTATGCTTGATCTAGGTTGGGAGTTTGCGCCCTGTAGTAAGTCGGCGCACATGGCGGAAGCGCACGTCATCGCTTCGTTCTGACTATATCTGACGACTATATTAAAAGGGCCCGGACGAACCATTCCTTCTCCCACGGGCTTATGGAGAGGACGACGAAGGTTGAAATGTCGATCCTTTCCTCTTCCCTACCGAGTTCGCGTTCGGGGCACAATATTGGTGCTCCTCCTTTCTCCCGTTTGTTTCGGCAGATGACGCACAGTTCCGTCTTGGATCGAATTTCCACCCCCCGCGTTTCGATACCCTGGTCCCACAACTACAAGGAACACGGCTGCAGCACGATCGATCGACAACGCAGTTACTCGTAATTTCTGAGTAACTGAGAGCTATTCCTTCTACACCGAGCTCTATTCTCCGGATGGTGGTCTATATTTAACGGGTGGGCGACTACATTGAGCGCCTACCGAAGATTCGACTTTTTTCTGAATAAGATTCGACTTCAATTCTCGCCTTTTCTCCCATTGCTAAATAGCTTCATAGTCATGGTATATATTTCCCGCTCTGTTTTACCTTTTTTTCCACGAAGAGACAAAAGTTGACGTGTTACTTCATTACTTGCCAGAATCTACTAGATGTCCCCCAGGTTCACGTCAGAAGAAAGGCATCAACCTCGTTCATGTGGCCTCTTCGATCGGACAGGGTGGTTGTCCCCCACTTGGTGACACTGATTACAGTACTAGTTATCACGATGTTCGATGAATTTTCTACCTGCGCTTGATGTGCGTTTTTTTCATTTGAAACCTCCGCAGTCTTATCCTTCTTCCCTGTCATCTCTTTGTGTGACAGTTTGGATTATGCTTCTTTCACTGAGTCTCGTGATGATCTTTGATGCCTCCAAACGCCTATAGTTGTTCCAGAACAACCCACCTTCTTTACTCTCCCTTCCTGTTTCACATAAGGGCTGTTGTTCCAGTTATGGTACTACCTTGTCTACTATGCAATACGTATTTTCATGCCGATTCGTTGCCGTGCACCCCAATCTACCCCAGCGAAGGTTGGCCTGCTGCTACGTGGTGTTACCCCGAGCGAGCGGGTATCGTTACAGGCGCTCGAAGCGCTCGGCTTTTGAATCATCGTTCGTGTCCGAATGCCAACAACGGAGACGCCCTCAACGTAACAGGAACGATACATACCAGAATGTGATTGCGACGCCTTGATTGGTGGCTTCGCGAACGCACTATGACATAATGGGTGATGAGAAAGGTTCCAGTAGAGTGATGAAGGAAAAAAACGCACGTCGTGTTGAATACCTCACTATCGGTGTTCAGGCGGTGTTCTACGCGGACCACAATTGAAAGTTGAAGGTTGGAGGATTGATGTATTGATACCGTGACTTTCATTGCGCCAGTGTACGGTGCAACGTGATCCGCCGTCTGATCACCAGTGTTCACGTTCACGATTGATTCTGAGTTCCGGCCAGATTCCGACTAAGAGCAACGGCCTGTGCAGCCCGACTACACACACATCTAAGGGGCGTGTTTCCCCCGCCATTGGAAGCCAACACAAAAGGGAAACCCATCAGATCTGCCCCGTTTGGTCGAGCTTGCTCATAGTGCTGGCCATCAGCCAAGACCCGCCGAGCCGAGCGCCTGGATGGGATGGTGCCGAAGCCACGTGAGCCAAGATCATGGCCGGCGTTGGCTGAGGGTCGCGCGGCTGTCGAAGCGACGTCGAAGGCTTCCGACCAACTGTTGAAAACCTGCGCGCGGTACGAGTATAACTTTGTTCGTTGGTTATGCTGTTGGTCAAGAGATGCAGTGTGTAGAATTTAGGTTCAGTAAGCACCCCCCCGCTCTAATATACCTCTAAAGTGCCGGATGATGTACTCAATTGGTAGACTTTTTTTGCTTCTAAGGATTGGAGATGCTTGTATGAGCATGTTCCGGACAAAAAGATATGGCGATGCGACCACAGCATTAATGTGCCCTGGATGGAGTGTGCAGTACAGCGCGAAAGCCGATCCGATCCATTCATCGAGTCGGCTCCGTCTGACCACTAGAACCCGGCTCGCTGGACAGACTAGCTGCCTCAATAAGTCAGTTGTCGTCATCCTTTTCTGCGCGCATCTCAAAACTTCATGATGATTCTGATGCGCTACCCATCAGTCCGCCCACATGTTGAACCTGGACCTTTTTCCACCTCCACAAGTCCTTACCGGTGAACAGTGATTCGGGGACCGATGGACAAGTGGACTACAAGCGGACCAAGGACGCCAGTTCGGGTTGTCAAATAGGGCGCTATCTTTGCACCGTCGGGTTTTCGCTCAAAACCAAGCACTCACCGCCCCCTCCGCCTATAATGAATTCGCTCATCGCGTCCCGCCGTCTTGGTTCGCCGATTGGGTCTGCCGGGCGCTAAGATTCAAGTTGGATTCCTATAAAACTGAAGCTGTTCGGAGGGGCAGCATGGTCTACACATTTTCTTGTCCCGACCTCAGTCATGGCGATCGACCTTCAAGTTCCCCAGTTTCACCCTTCCGTGGACCCTGCCAATCCTCCCAATTACGGGGCATTCTTAATCGGCATCAACTATTCATCCTCGGAGGAAGAGGAGTCGGGCGATATTGGCCCCGAGGATGATCGTCCTAGCCCACTCGTGGGCCCAGTGAATGACGTCAAGGAGATGAAGAAGATGCTCATGGGTGCGGCTCGATGATTCTTCTACCGCATTGTCACTCTAAACCTTCGAATGGTTTATACCATAGAACTCTATAACTACCGAGGAGATGACATCTTCACGATGACGGACGAGAAAGAGAACAAGGGGACGAACCGCTGGCCATCCAAAGATAACATCGTAGGTCTTCTCCCCACAACATCTTCGGGATTTCACGTCTCACTTCCCGGCAAAATCGAATTTACAGTTAAAGGCCATGGACATATTCGCGCGCAACTCATCGTCCCAGGATGCGCTGGTCTTCTACTGTGAGCTCCTACGTCGCTTAACCTTCTCTTATTCATCGATTTTCCTAGATGCCGGCCATTGTGGCCGCAACGAGAACGACGGCACGCATGGTTGCTCATGTGAGCCCGATTTTCACTACTTTTAGTGCTCTGATCGACTGATAATGAATAAGATATCATCACATGCGATAACCAGAAGATCTTTGGCACTGTGGGTATCAATCATTCAGCAGCTGTTCGACGCCATTCAACTCCTGCAGGACGTTCGCAAGCACCTCGTTTCCCCACTTCCCAAGCATTGCCGCCTGACAGTAAGGTTACCTTACCCCTGGCCATCGCGGTACTGAAATTTCTCCTTCAGGCCATCCTCGATGCCTGCTATTCAGCCATGCTCCTAAACTTGGAGCATTATACTTGTCACTGCTTCATTCGGAGACGCTGTCAATGTATGCTCTGTCCTGCACTCCGTCTTCTGTCTCTCTCACCATCGCAATTTTCAAGCTGTTTTTTATAGGACGAAAAACCCTCTAGCGTTTCAGAGGCAAGCGATACGGCGTCACACCGCTGCAGAGGTACAGCCCCGACTCTGGAGTAATACCTCTCGTGCCCGCGTGGTGTTTATGCGCGCTGCAATGGCTACCCGTGTGATCACACGCTTGCGAATCCTCGCAGCGAATAGCGCGAACAGTGGCAGGGTCGTCGACCCACGTCCTCGTTGTGGGAGCGCTTTCTGCGCATATGAGCTGTTGAACAGTCCCCTCGTGGTAAGTAGCTTCTCCGTTGTCTCGTTACTTACCGACCGATCGTTATATATGTGCAGATCTCCGTTTCAGCATGCTCTAACAATGAGCGTACGTTCGAGGACACCAAGAAAAATGGGAAAGGAATGACTGTGGTATGTGTTTCCTCTTGCCTTCGAGCAAAAGGGCCCACGTGGTTAACGAAGGATCTATTAGAAATTGATTAAGATATTGTGTATGTCTGTTTAGTAGCTCCGAAGGTAATCCACTGACACTACGTAGGGAAGAACCCATCCATCGGAGTGGGGGAGCTTAACCAGCAGTTGAAGTAAGTACTTTGCGGTCGTTGTACGTCAGCCGCGTGATCGAATTGCCTTTGTAGTCGTTGTCTTTCAAAGATGGCCTTCAAGCGTGTACGGAACGCGAGGGGAACGTTTAGGACCCTCGGTGAGAAGTTGTCGGTCCGTAAAAGAAAGAAATTAGAGGACAAATACACGGAGCAGGGGATCTTTGACTACAAGTCACAAACGGCCCAGGTGCGCTCTCCAAGTTGGGCATCGTATGTATTCTCTTTGCTGATGCCATCACGTATCCAGTTTGGGAGTTTATATCCCTTGGTAAGGCGCTGCCCATTCTCCAGCATTTCCAGCCATTCTAAAATAACGTGCCTACAGCGCCTGGACGATCAGTTCATCATCAAGCGAATCGTATAGGAAATCTAATTGCCGTATCTTCTTCCGTGTTACAGACAGGCGACCTATGACAAGTTATTCCGATGGTTGCTTCTATCATCCCTCATATCTGACACTCACCCATGGTTCAGGACCAAAGTTTGGTCTATCCTTTTCGTTGTCTATCTTCGAGTTATGCTATGTTTCAACATTTCCTTCTAGAGGCGTTCCGATCTCGAGCACGGTGTTCTGCATTTTCTGAACATGTGAATGATCGTAGTTGATACCCTTACCTAGAAATACCCTTACCTAGAAATACCCTTCTTTATGTTCATTAAGATATGATGTGCTCGTACCCAAACAGGAATTATGCGTGGTTTTCCCCCCTGACCGGTCTGACCTCTGAACACATCCAACTCCGTACCTCATTCATCGCCTCACACAGATGAATGGCTATTCGCCTTCATTTACGCACTGCCCTACACTGCTCTCGACACGTTATCATCACACTGCCTTGTAAGCTCCACGGCGCTTTCTGTCAACACACCTTTTACACCCACGCGCACGCACACGCACACGCACACGCACACGCACACGCACACGCACACAACTCCACATCCACACGGTTCGGGTTATATTGTCCTGTTCATTTAATAATACCCCAAAGTGGTTCTCAGCTGCTAGGCGAAATCCATCCAGTTCGTGGCCAGAGCTCTATATCCTTTTCATTCAAGGCTTCAGCTTCGCGCTTACCTCATAGTGCGCTTTACACGGGGGTGCAAGGGGGTGCAGGGGAGAGGGGGTAGGGGTAGTTGTTGCGTTGTGCTTGGTTGGAGGAGACGATCCCTTTCAGACCTTGTCCATGTGTCAAGTTTACCATCCTCGGGAGGTATTATCGCTGTATTGAGTCGGGGGCGTCCGTCGGGGTTATCGCACGCCCCGATTTCTGCCAATTGCGCATGTGCGAGCGGAGTGATGGAGGGTATTTCTAGATGGCAGTGGTACCGTGACTGTGCGGCGTACTCATACTCATACAACGCTCTTCGATGAGGCTGACAACCAACACCACCCGAGGCACTCACGTGACCCGTCGCCCAGATGCACGTGTATATTTGTTTTAATGTTATTATTTTTCATCCAGGCGCCGGCAGTGCGCCGGCGGTGCGCGAAGTTCAAAGATCTCTGGTCGTCCTCACTCTTCACGCTTTACGGAATGGAATGATCTGATTGACTGATTGCCATTTGTGGTTATTCCTCTTTTGTTATCTGTTACGCGTTTTCTCTCCAAAGGGCCGAGATTGGCTGGTTCTCCCACATGTTGATGGTGGTAGTACTAAGCCCGTGGATGCCGCAGACAACTCATCTTTGGTATGGCACATTTCGGAATATTACAATGCACGAGAAGCAGCTTCCAAGTCTGGCACTCCCTCGGTTTTGTAAACTCCCATCCACCGCCTCTATCCCCCAGTGATTCCTATTCCTACCATGTCCTCTCAAACAAACGCACCTTCCGGGCTCCCATCGCTTCCTGCGGTAAATTCTGAACAGATTCTCGACCAAATATTCACACATCGTAGCCTGGTCACGCGTACCTTCCAAGACCCATCAAATGATGCAAACCGCGATAACGAACAGTGAGCTCGCTGTTCTCCCAACTGAGAGGAGTGACTGAAGACTTTCGCAGGTTGGTCAATCTAGGAGACCAAGTATTTGGCCTCGTGGTGACCAATCTTATTCGAGATTCGTTTCCTCACTTAAGCGTTGGTCCCTCCTCGGTTCGTCCGATCGGTATTTCTTTTGTTCGCCTCTGATCCTCGACTGCGATTTTGCAGGAAGTGAGAGACCGCCTCAAATTCTATGGCACGCTTGCAAAACCGTATCATGGTTCCTGACTTGAGAGGGGATTTCGTTGCTAATCATCGCCCCCAGTGCCTTCCTGTACAATTTACATGAACGTCTGCTGGTTCGGCCTGCTCAAGCCAACGAAGTCAGGAGGTCGGCACATGCACAAGATATGCATGATCACCTAGTAGTCACCGCATCTCAGTTCCTGACGATCATCCTGTCCAAAGCTGAGGTCTTCAAGGTATAGTTATCTCCACTCCAACCCAAGAGTAAAGCCTGAAACATCTTGCACAGGCGTATGTAGGCGGACTGTACAGAGAGCAGGGCCTAGATGTCGTCACCAGGTGGCTTCGTTCTGTCTTCCAGGTGGACATCAGAGAAGCGTACGAGAGTGTACTTCAGGGACTGATAAAACTTACTTTGACAATTTCAACGGGCTAGTGACAATTTACACTTGCTGGTGAAAATTCTTGACAATTTGGACTATCATTGCTAGCTTACCCCCATAATTTTCTGGCCGTCATCTTTGAGAAATGATTGTAATGTGCACAAGATAGTTTTGCATAATTGCAAAAACTGTGATAATTGTAGTACATATTATGCCTATGCTATCATGGCAATTATATACGACTCAAGCAAGTGGGGCCTGGCGAGCAGCGGGAGACGCACTTGGTCGTATCACCACTGTCAAGCGATCCGAGGACCCAGTTCGCATCAAAGATCGGGGGTAGGGAGTATACGTCGAATCGTTGATGCCTCGCACGCTATCAGGGGTGTCAAGACGTAATTGCTTTTCGTATATAATTCGTTCTCGTCTAAGTTACGCACGATGAGTACTAGTATCTTGTCGTTGAATTTCTCATGGCTGAGCAACGGGGTAGACAGCACTACAACAAATGGGCCACATGGCCAATCGAAGTGTCGTGGCCATCATCGACCATATCCGGCGTGGAAGCGCGGAAGTATTTGTATCAGCAACGTAGTTATGTTGCGGTGCCGCACAAAACGCGATGGCAGGGACGAGCCGAATTCTAGATGATCGTGGGGTTGTACTTGCACACGTAGGATGTATGTTGTCGTTGGAAGTGAAACTGCGGTGGATGGCATAAGAAAGACTAGACAGGGTTGATGAATATGGCTTGGACTCACTTGAAGCCTTTGTATCCACCACCACCGAAGGGTTTGTTGTCCTGGTAAGATGCCCACGAGATCATCTTGTCGTCAAAAGTTCCGCAACGGTGGAGGTTCTAGCGAAGGATTAGCATGAAACGCATTTTTCGAGGCACGTTGGGACACTGTGGTGGGACGGGGTAAGGGTCATCATATCCCTTTCCTCAGAAGTCTTCCACCGACCACCACAGCGTAGTTGGGCTCAGTCAGCGCACAATGATACCGGGTTAGGACGAATGCCTTGCGCGGCGAGGACATTGAACCAGACTAAACGTAAGAATCGGACAGGACGAGCGTAAATGAAGAAAGTTGTGATATGTGGATTTCTTAGTCGAGTTTTGCTGTTGAAAAGACGGCGTTTTCAAGCCAAAACTGACGTGGTCACATGAGAACGGGGATTGATTGACGGCGCGTTGTGAATGGTGATCCACCTGGATGAAACGATCTCTGTCTTTGATATACTGCCATTGTTGGAACCACGAGATCGTCATCCGTGTAAGAGCGGGTCGCGCGGGACAAACTATGACACTGAAAAAACCAGAAATGGTTAGAGATGCCGATGCCAAAGAGGGGATATCAGGTAAGGGCTGCCAGTGGCAGGCTGAGAAGCCTGGTCATGGCTGAATCGTCCAGACAACGATCAGGTGATGATCAGGGCCTGGCCTGGCCTGATCATTCCGTGGACTTTTTGCTGACGATTGATACTTTGCGCCAGGTACGGTGCAATGTGATCCGTCTGATCACCAGTGTTCACGATTGATTCTGAGTTCCGGCCAGATTCCGACTAAGAGCAACGACCTGTGCAGCCTGACTACACACACACCTAAGGGGCGTGTTTCCCCCGTCATATGGAAGCCAACACAAAAGGGAAACCCATCAAGTCTGCCCCGTTTTGTCGAGCTCGGAGTCACGTGAGCCAGCCAAGATCATGGCCGGCGTAGGCCGAGGGTCGCGCGGCTGTCGAAAGCTTCCGACGAACTACCCGCACGCGCGGTACCGTACGTGTATAACTTTGTTCGTTGGTTATGCTGTTGGTCGAGAGACGCAGTGTGTAGAGTTTAGGCTCAGTAAGCACCCCCCCCCCCCCGCTCTAATATACCTCTAAAGCGCCGGATGATGTACTCAATTGGCAGATTTTTTTTTGTTTCCAAGGATTGGAGCTGCCAGTGCTTGTATGAGCATGTTCCAGACAGAACATGGCGATGCGACCACAGCATTGTGCCCTGGATGGAGTGTGGAGTACAGCGCGAAAACCGAGCCGATCCATTCATTGAGTCGGCTCTGACCACTAGAACCCAGCTCGCTGGAAACAGACTAGCTGCCTCAATAAGTCACTGGCAGTTACCGGCATCCTTTTCTGCGCGCATCTCAAAACTTCGTGATGATTCTGATGCGCTACCCATCGATCCGCCCACATGCTGAACCGGACCTTTTCCCACCTCCACACGCTTCCTTACAGGTGAACAGTCCGATTCAGGGACCGATGGACAAGTGGACTACAAGCGGACCAAGGACGCCAGTTCGGGCTGTCAAATGCGGTGCTATCTTGGCACCGTCAGGACTTCACTCAAAGCATTCCCTCACCGCCCCCTCCGTCTATAATGAAACCGCTCATCGCGTCCCGTCGTCTTGGTTCGTCGATTGGGTCGGAATATTGGATCCTTATAAAGCTATTTGGAGGGGCAGCATGGTCTGCTCATTTTCTTGTCCTGACCAACGCCATGGAGATCGACATTCCCCAAATTTCCCCTTCCGTGGACCCTGCCAATCCTCCCAATCACAAGGCATTCTTAATCGGCATCAACTATTCATCCTCGGAGGAAGAGGAGTCGGGCGATATTGGCTCCGAGGATGACCGTCCTAGCCCACTCGTGGGCCCTGTGAATGACGTCAAGGAGGTGAAGAAGATGCTCATGGGTGCGGCTCGATGATTCTTCTACCGCATTGTCACTCTAAACCTTCGAATGGTTGATACCATAGAAACCTATGGGTACCACGAAGATAACATCTTCACGATGACGGACGAGAAAGAGAACAAAGGGACAAACCGCTGGCCATCCAAAAATAACATCGTGGGTCTTCTCCTTACAACATGTTCGGGATTGCACGTCTCACTTCCTGGCAAAATCAAATTGCAGTTCGAGGCCATGGACATATTCGTGCGCGACTCATCGTCCCAGGATAAGCTGGTCTTCTACTGTGAGCTTCTACGTCGCTTTACCTTCGCTTATTCATCGATTTTCCTAGATGCCGGCCATTGTGGCCGCGACGAGAACGACGGCACGCATGGTTGCTCATGTGAGTCCGATTTTCACTATTTTTAGTGCTCTGATCGACTGATAAGGAATAAGATATCATCACACGCGATAACCAGAAGATCTTTGGCACTGTGGGTATTAATCATTCAACGGCTGTTCGATGCCATTCAACTCCTACAGGACGTTCGCAATCACCTCGTTTCCCCACTTCCCAAGCATTGCCGCTTGACGGTAAGGTCACCTTACCCTTGGCCGTCGCGCTACTGAAATTTCTCCTTTAGGCCATCCTCGATGCCTGCTATTCAGCCATGCTCCTAAACTTGGAGCATTATACTTGTCACTGCTTCCTTCGGAAACGCTGTCAATGTATGCTCTGTCCTGCACTCCGTCTTCTGTCTCTCTCACCATCGCAATTTTCAAGCTGTTTATTATAGGACGAAAAACCCTCTCGCGTTGCAGAGGCAAGCGATACGGCGTCACACCGCTGCACCCCGACTGTGGAGTAATACCTCTCGTGCCCACGTAGTGTTTATGCGCGCTGCAATGGCTACCCGTATGATCATACGCTTGCGAATCCTCACAGCGAATAGCGCGAACAGTGGCAGGGTCGTCGCACCACGTCCTCGTTGTGGGAGTGCTTTCTGCGCATATGAGCTGTTGAGCAGTCCCCTCGTGGTAAGAAGCTTCTCCGTTGGCTCGTTGGTTGTCGATCAATCGTTATACCTGTGCAGATCTCCGTTTCGGCATGCTCTAAGGACGAGTGCACGTTCGAGGACACCAAGAGAAATGGGAGAGGAATGACTGTGGTATGTGTTTTCGCTTGCTTTCAAAGCAAATAGGACCCACGTGCTTAACCAAGGATCTATTAGAAATTGATTAAGATATTGCGTATGCCTGTTTAGTAGCTCCGAAGGTAATCCACTGACACTACGTAGGGAAGAACCCATCCATCGGAGTGGGGGAGCTGAACGAGCAGTTGAAGTAAGTACTTTGCGGTCTTTATACGTCAGCGTGATCGAATTGCCTTTGTAGTCATTCTCTTTCAAAGATGGCCTTCAAGCGTGTAAGGAACGCGAGGAGAAATTTTAAGACCTTCGTTGAGACGTTGTCGGACCGTAAGAGAGACAGATTAGAGAAGAAATGTACGGAGAAGGGGATCTTTGAATTCAAGTCACAAACGGCCCAGGTGCGCTCTCCAAGTTGGGCATCATCATACATTCTCTTTGCTGATGCCACCACGTATCCAGTTTGGGAGTTTATATCCCTTGGTGAGTCGCTGCCCCTTGCTCCACCATTTCTGGCCATTCTAACTTGACGTTGCCAACAGCGCCTCTACGATCAGTTCATCATCAAGCGAGTCGTTCAGGTGCCTTCTTCTCCCGTATTACAGACAGGCGACTTGGGGGCAAGGTTTCCGATGGTCGCTCCTATCCTAGTCATCATAGACAAAGTTTGGTCTATCCTTTTCGCTGTCTATCTTCGAGTTATGCTATGTTTCAACCTTTCCTTCTAGAGTCGTTCCGATCTCGAGCACGGTGTTCTGCATTTTCTGAACATGTGAATAGTCGCAGTTGATACCTTTACTTAGAAATACCCTTCTTTATGTTCGTTAAGATATACAGATGTTCTCGTACTCAACCCCAAACAGGAATTATGCGCCGCCAGGCTGGTTTCCCCTCTGACCTCTGTACCCACCCAACTCCGTTCATCGCCTCACACACTGGCAGTGAATAATGGCTGTCCATTTATACGCACTGCCCCTACTACACTGCTGTCGACGTCGACACACGTTATATTTACACTGCCTTGTCGAGCTCCACGGCGCTTTCTGTCAACACACACCCACTCACACCCACGCGCGCACACACAACTCCACATCCACACAGTTCGGGTTATATTATCCTGTTCATTTAATCATACCCCAAAGTGGTTCTCAGCGCCAGGCGAAATCCATCCATATATCCTTTTCAAGGCTTCGCGTTGACCCTAATGGTGCGCTTTACACGGGGGCGCAAGCGGGCGCAGGGGAGACCCGGGAGAGGGGACAGCGGCAATTGTTGCGTTGTGCTTGGTTGGAAACGGAAGACTCGGATGATCCCTTTCAGACCTTGTCCATGTGTCCATGATTTTCAAGTTTACCATCCTCGGGACGTATTATCGTGCTGTATTGAGTTGGGGGCGTCCCGTCGGGATTATCGCACGTCCCGATTTCTGTCAATTGCGCGTGTGCGAGCGAAGGTGTTTCAAGACGGTAGTGGTACCGTGACTGCCGGCAGTGTGCGGCGCGCACTCATACACTCATACAACGCTCTTCGACGCGGCCACTGCCGATCACCTATCTCGACACGACAAGCGCTTCGAGACCACCTTGGTTGGAGGTCGAAACGGGACCCAGTCACGTGCATGTGACTCATCACACTGCTGGATTCAAGTGGAGTGGGCTCGTCGGGCCTGCGCTGTATGGTGAGTCCTTTATCTTTATACTGTCACAGTTGTATTCATCTATCAGGGACTCGGATGTGCCACTCCGGGTCGTAATTTGCGTTCGACTGCCATCGCCCTTACACCAAACGGGTCCAACGCCTAGGTGCCCTGGGGGTAATGGTATGAGACAATCCGTCATTGTTCTGATCTTCCATCATTTTCTGCGCGAACAAATGATCTTTGAACCAATCTCTTTTTGATTTTCCGACCAGAAAGAACGAGAAAAAATGAGGTCCAAGCGTTCCTCAGAAAGGACTCGTGTACGGTAATTTCCCCTTCTTGCTTCACCGTCTCGTGATGAACAATAGGTCTTCCGTATTCTCGACAAATTACAATTGCTTGCTGCGTTTCAAGAGGACCTAAACAAGATGACCTCCTATATCATACGCATACGTCTGCCGTTTTCGGGCCACACCTTTTGTGCCATTCGCCGAACCTCACAACACAAATCATGGGCCCACGGATGGTAGTCATTCAATAGCAACTTACGGATGGAAGTTGACTGCCTTTGAGAAGCAGAAAATCGAGAGTAAGATGTACATAACCTCGAGTACCCAGGGTGGGATGCAAGACCTGTATAACAGGATATTCGTGTGTGGTTCAATCATAGATGGACGATGGATGGTGCTGATCGAGTCTGATGGCGATGGTTTCCGCTGCAGTGATGGCATAGTAGATCGGTACGTGGTGTGTAAAGAGCTGCGGGAGCCCTGGATGGGTTCCCGTCCACACTCACCGAAGGGCTCAGTGCCACGACTCATCACCCTTTCCTTTTTTCCAGCCTAGCTCTCGATGTCGACTCTTCTTGGTATTCGGTACGTCATCCAAGCTTTCTTTCCTCGTTCTTTTGCATTATCCCCTGCATCAGGTACAGAACTCGCACAGGGTGAACAGGCCTGCTTTACTGTCCCTGCAGGGTTTGCCAGGTGTCTCCTCTCCATCAGTCGTCATCGACGTCCTCTTCCTCCTGACCTGCTTACAACCTTGTCAACTCCAAGCCATGTACCTACCTCCAAGATTCCAGTCGCCTATGTGATGTCGCACGGCCCACCCGTGTCTGCCCTCTGGCAAGACGCACTGAAAGAGTAGCCATCCAGCCCCTTCAGTGGCGGACCTGCCAGCGCAGCGCCTCTTGACGTACCCACGGTTCAAACATCGGTTCGTAGGTCACCCAGTCATGCTCAGAGAATGAGCCAGCTGCTCATGGCAGCAAGACAGACTCGAACCCCAACGTGGCAGTGGCATTGTGTGATTTGTGTCTCGTCCGCATGTGCCAGTGTGTGCCGGATCTCGTCGAGAGCCACGTTGCCACCCGACCTCCGAGCGAGAGTGACCCGCACGCCAAACGCATTTGCTCGATCTCGGCTGAGGGACGTGTTATTCCTCCGACCACAAGCCCACGTCGCATCACGCTGAGGGCTTCAAGAAGCGCTGGGTTGTCCTACTTTCCATCCTCATACGGATGTTGGTAACCTCGTTGAATGCGTCGATCGCCTTCATTATTTCAGTGTCCACACTTAGAGGGTTGGACAGGCTATCTCAGCCTCCATAACCCAAATCTCAGGGGAAAAGCGATTCCAGAGCTTCCCAGAATTCGAGTGGGGTAAGAGCTTTAAAGGTAACGCTGCACTAAAATAAATCCCAATGTCAGGACTTACAGTAGGACAGCCCGCGACGTGCCCGTGGCGCGGTCCAAGCGCCCGTTCCCCTTCTCACTCTCCTTCTCCGGTCCCTTCGTATCCCCGGAACCGAACTGATAAATGAGAGATTGGAGCGGTGGATCCCAAGGTGGGGAGGGAGGATGGAGGGGGGGATGGAGCGAAGCTAGGGGGGAAGGTAGTGAGGGAAGACGGAAATGAGGGGAAGCAAGCCGATTCGGGTATCTGAGCCCATGACGCACCCCCTGGAGCCACATGGACATGGACGAGACGTTCTTTCTGAAAAAGCACGAAGCCACGCACACGGATGTGAAATATGTTGCTCTACACCACATATCACAAGTCACCACCCCACACAACACCACGACTGCAGCGTGTGGCCAAGTCACGGAGGTAGAGTGCACCATTTTTATTTATTGAATTTTATTGTCCACGTCACATGACACAAGACATCCTGTAACCAGTAGTGAATATAAAGGTGAAATTGCGTATGGGTTTTGAAGAGGTATTCAATTATGAATGAGAAGCAAAGAAGAAACTGCTGTGTAAGCGTTGAACAGTGGAGCGATCATGGGGGATCTGGGCGAGGAGGGAGGGGGCGCAAGAGGGCTTGCGTCGCGTGTAGAAACTTGCCAAGTTGGCGACCTCCGGCTTCGGTTGGTGGATGAAGGCGGACGGCGGACGAGGAAATGGTACCATTACCTAAAGATTACCTAAAGGTAACGCTGCAAGTTTGAACTCACGTGATCGGCCCGTTTTTTTGAGGCTCCCCACCCATCTGTTCATCGAGTCGAGATTTAGAAAGAAATGAATGAATATGAATCCTAAAGTTTGACGTATGAAAAAATACCACGGAACCGCTAATATCGAGCGGCCTCGATGTGGTGTGCTTAGAGAAGGAGTCCGGTTCAACAGGTTGAATTCGCCATTGGTTGTAGTCCCACTGCTCGCAAAACATTCGCTAGTCATACATAAGTTCAATGTTGCCTCCCCGAACGACCCCACGGATCCTCCAACCATTCCTGCTTCCCTATCTCCAGCGCCCTCTCCTTGACGAGGTCAACCGCAAAGCCCTGAGCGGTCGCAATAGCGTCGCTGCCTGCTGAGTCTCTGATGAAACTCAGTATCATCTTTACATTGTATATCTGGCACTCCTGTCCCCCAGCTGGGAGGTTTTGGCCGTTGTGAGTGTTGTTGTGCCTTCGGAGGTCGTCTACGCGACCGCCACGCCATTGACAAAGTGGAGATGAACAAAAGAGCCAATATGGAAGATGACGTGACTGAATGTGTCGTTCTAACTCTTGCCGGCGCTTGAACGAGGTCCTACACGCGGCACAATCCAACGTTTGCTGCTTCAAGTTCAGCAGGTCGAGATGGCGAGTCGATGGTGTGCATATTAGTGCGTCATTGGATGCTTGTGAGAAATCAGCTCACCGAGCCTGCTCCAGAGGAGCCCCCAGCCCCGGCGGTACCATAGTTAGCATGTTGTTGCATGGGATTTCTGTCGAAGTTAATTAGGAAATCCTGTCTCCCGAATAGATCGTGGGCATACGTTCTGCCAGTAGCGATGGGGTGGAGAAGAGAGTTGGCGCCAACAGGCGCCAACTGTGTTTGTTGTTGTTTAGTTGTTATTTTCCCCAGCCCGTGGTGCCCCCTGCACGCACAAGCTGTATGTATTTTGGCCTGCCCTGTCAAGATTCTTGGCCTCGAGACGTCCTTCAATCTAATTCAGATTCATCAACCTATCATGTTGATCGCGATCTCATTTGATCTGTTAACACTGTCTCTGCAGAAACTGGGGGATGGGAGGGCAGGCGCATCTGGGGTGGTCTGTCCCACGAAAACGCGGGATGCCGTCTGCGACGCAGCCTTCGATCATCCAAGCTATTGCTCAAAGAAAATTAGCCCTCAAATATATCTTCCCGTGAAGTATCCAGGACAGAGTTTAGCATGCCTCGAGCCTCAGTCCGCTTCCGAGTCCCATGCAAGGTAGTCCCGCTCGAAATCTTGTACCCCACTGTACAACAGAATCCAAAGGGCATGCATTCCAGACCACGAGAGGGCATACAATCTCTTAGTTTCGTGTGGATCATGCATGAAGCCCTACAGTAGCCCAAGTGTCGCCATGCCGTTCTGGGACGATTCCCACGGCCACAGGAGAGTCGTGGAGCGGAAGCGGTGTGTAGGGTATCCAAGAGCCTGGTGAATATCTGGCGTTTCTGTGTACGTTGCGTTGCCTAGCTAGCCTTTTGACCCTCTTGAAGTGAAGACTTCATGGCCTCACCTCTCAGACATCATGACGAGGACATCCTCATTTCGTGGGTCCAGGGCCGTTCATCCTCCCGTTGACCCGCCTACGAATCCTAAGCCCGAGGCGACTACAAAGCCACCTACACGATTGTAAATATGCACGGCAATTCTGTGATGCAGTAATAAAATCGATGACCGACGTACTCAGTCGCTACCTGTTCAGTCACAGGGGACAGTTGGGATCTACCTTCTCCCTCATGCGATCGATATACGACGCAGTGCGAGGGTATAGGAGAGCTGGGATGGAGCGCGCTTTCCCTCGATTTTGGGGGATAGAGAAGGGGGGAGGCAACACGAGGGAATGAGAGGCACAGGGGGTCGCGACAGAAAGAAACCCAGACACAATTCCTTTTCTGGAAGCTACCACGGCCACCCACTGGCAAAATTCCTCTCTATTTTCCAGTTATTTTTCTCGCCAACGAGTGTGGTGGCTCCTCATGCCTACCCTTAAAATCCAAAAGCGTACTTTAACCCAGAAGGGCCTTCCACACCTCAGCTGAATTACGAACAACCCAGCGGATGTTGGACTCCCAACCCAACGTTAAACAGACGACTCAGTAAAACCCACTTTCGATCAAAAAATGAAATAAATTCGATCTCAGCACTTTCAGTGCGTCACTATTTCCTACGTACCAGACTGCATGAAATGTGTCAACCGACCTGGCGGAGGACGAACCTGAAAGGTTGAAGTCTAGATCATGGAACCAGTAGCCGACAGACTACTTCAGTCCTTCCCTACTTTTATATAGTAGTGAGTTTTGGCACTGGCATTGACCCATAGATAGGGGATGGCATTGGAGGGGTGCACCGCAAAGAACCCAACCCTCTTGGTGTACTCCCGATCGACCGGAACGCCAACTTGTATTACTGCAGGGCAGGGCAAATTCGGCTCTGAAGAACGAATATAATTTATTATTGTGTGTTGTGATAATTTTTTTTTACACTGAATGTCATTCAGGGAGTGGAGACTGGAGCATAGTAAATTCAAGTTTATTCACGGTTTCTTCCCCTATGCAAAAATTTTAATAGTCACATTTATTCATCGTTATGAGTGTGCAAAGACCAAGGCATGTTTTGTTTTGTTTTTGGAAAGGTGCATTTTCAATAAGTAAGCTATAAACTAACGAAACCCGCGACGTGGGGGACGATAGCCCCATTTGGCTCGCTGGAGCCACGGACCAGAGTCCGGACTCCGGAGGGAAACCGGAGTGAAACTTTGGGAAAAAAGACTTTGAATTGAAACAAACCGTAATACCGCTCAGGTAAGCAGGACAACACGGGACTACCGTGTCTCGGGGAAGGGAAGAGATATTATGGAATGTATGTAAGGGTAAGGCACGAGATTTGGGTGATTTGTAGGAATACCACGTGCATATCAATGTGTACTGGTCCTCTTCACTCTTCACGCTTTACGGAACGGAATAATCTGCTTGATTGATTACCATTCGTGGTTATTCCATTTTTGTTATCTGTTACAGGTTCTAACCCTTCATAAGCGTTTTCTCTTCAAAAGGTCGAGATTGGCTAATTCTCTCACATGGTGGTACTAAGCCCGTCATGGTGGATGCCACAGACAGCCCATCCTTGGTATGGCACGTTTCGGAATACTACAACGCACGAGGAACAGCTTCCAAGTCTGGCACTCCGTCGGTTTTATAAACTCCCATCCACCGCCTCTATCCCCTAGTGATCCCTATTCCTATCATGTCGGATGTCCTCTTAAGCGAACGCACCTTCCGGGCTCCCATCGCTTCCTGCCATACAATCTCAACGTAGTCTCGCCCAAATCTTCACACATCGTACCCTGGTTAGGCGCTCCATGTGCCTTCGAACACTCACCAAATGATGCAAACCGCGATAACGAACTGTAGCAACACGAACAGTGAGCTCGCCGTTCCCCCAACTGAGAGGAGTGACTGAAGATTTTCGCAGAAAGGTCAATCTAGGAGGACAAGTAGTACGGTATTTGGCCGCCTCGTGATGACCAATCTTATTCGAGATTCGTTTCGTTTCCACACCTATGCGTTGGCCCCTCCTCGGTTTGTCCGATTTCTTTCGTTCGCCTCTGATCCTCGACTGCGATCCTGCAGAAAGTGAGAGATCGCCTCAAATTCCATGGCACGCTTGCAAAAACGTATCATACTTCCTGACTCGAGAGGGTATTGCGTTGCTAATCCTCACCCCCAGTGCCGTCCTGTACAAGTTACATGAACGTATGCTGGTTCAGCCTGCTCTAGCAAAGGAAGTCAGGAGGTCGGCACATGCACAAGGTATGCGTGATCACCCGGTAGTCACCACCTTTCAGTTTCTAATCATCATCCTGTTCAAAGCTGAGGTCTTCATGGTATAGTTATCTCCACTCCAGCTCAAGAGTAAAGTTTGAAACATCTTGCATAGGGGTATGTAGGCGGACTGTACAGAGAGCAGGGCCTGGATGTCGTCACCAGACGACTTCGTTTTGTCTTCCAGGTAGAGTGTACATCGGGAACACCTACTTCCGGAAGAACGTCGGGGAATACTTACTTTGATGATTTCAACGGGCTAGTGATAATTTACACTCGCTATTGAAAATTATTGACAATTTAGACTGTCATATTAGGGGCTTTCAAAGTTCCATTATTTCGGCCCATTATCAAGTACATTAATATTACCATTAAGCAGTTTTTAAGGGCCAAATCCGGAATAATGGATAGAATAATGAAACAATTAATTGTCAATTAATGGTCAACTTTGAAACCCCCCTCCACGAAAAATGTCGATAATAGGCATGATAATGGGTTGACTTGGTGTTTCCACTGCTGTGACTTGTCGGCATCGTGTCGGCACCTCCAACATTTTTGAGTCTCCGACCCATAGGGGTTAGGGGTATGGGTAGTCCCTCATGTCCGTGTTTTTTTTTTTTCCAAGTCCATCCAAGTCCATCCACACCACGTGACTTACCCAAACCCTCCTGCGCCCACGAATCCAGCAACCTCCAATGACGCAAGCTCATCGTCTCCAAGGGCAAACGCGCTCGCCCTG
>Ga0307510_10000705_pt1 | contig 34297 bp, 30 predicted proteins | sample 12_EM_MG_FD_207224 | JGI IMG/M metagenome (GOLD analysis project Ga0307510, IMG submission 207224) | Populus trichocarpa ectomycorrhiza microbial communities from riparian zone in the Pacific Northwest, United States - 12_EM | ecosystem: Host-associated > Plants > Roots > Unclassified | place... | reverse complement strand
GTGTCGATTGCCGAGTGCACGCCTTCGGACAACATCGCGGAGCTGCCCGTGACCGCGGCGCCGACGAACTTGGCGACCGCGATCGCCACGTTGCCGGCCATGGCCGCATAGACCACCCAGCGCGATTCGGAGCCCTCGTCGTTCTTCGTTGGCGGCGCGGTCGAATCCATTCGTCGATGCTCGCCTGTCCGGATCGCGCTGCCCAGGGGGTCGATTCCAGTCGCGATGCGTGCCGACGCCTGCGCGAGTCGTCGTCCTACGCGACGCATTCGGAGGGCCGACGAAGATGCCTTCGCGCGGACGCGCCGCGTCTGCCGCTGGCTCCGGAGCGAGTGCACTGCTCGATCCCGGTTGAACAATGGGCCCACGCCGCTGACGGACCATGCCGCAGACGTTCGAACCTGCTGCCGAGCTTGTCGTCAAGCTCGTTCTCGTCGCGATCCTCGGTCTGGGCGTGGTGGCCATCGTGGTTGTCATGGGCGATCGCGACGCGCGCGATCCGATCGGCGTGTACGCCGCGCAGCCGGTTCCGTTCAGCCACAAGCACCATGTCGGAGACATCGGGCTGGACTGCCGCTTCTGCCATCCGACCTCGGAGACCGCAGCCACACCCGGCATGCCCAGCGCCGCATTGTGCCTGGGCTGTCACTCGCAGCTCTTCTCCGATCAGGCGGTGTTCAGGCCGCTGCGGGAGAGTCTGGCCAGCGGGCGCCCTGTCCTGTGGACGCGGCTGAACCACCTGCCCGACTATGTCTATTTCGACCACCATGTGCACGTGGCGCGTGGTGTCGCGTGCATGGAATGCCACGGGCGCGTCGACCAGATGGCTTTGATGCAGCGGCCGCAGCGCATGACCATGCGCTGGTGCATCGCGTGCCATGAACATCCGGAAGACCGGATCGGCCAACCGACCGACGTCTTCCGCATGCCGGCGCCCGTGCGGGACGCCCGCAACGCGCAGAACGTCGCCGCGCTGGCGCGCCTCGAGCCGCTGCAGCGACGCGTCGACTGTTCGAGCTGTCATCGGTAGGCCGCCATGGTGCAAGCTCGCGTCGTCCCGATCGCCGCTGCGGTGGCGCCATCCGAGAGCCCCGCTTCGCCGCAACGCAGAGTGCTGGTGCAATGGCTCGCTGCTGCAGCGGCACTGTCCGCCGGGGGCTGCACGCGCACGCCGGTCGATCGCGTGATCTCGCTGCCGGCATCGCCGCTCCGCGAGGTGCGCGACGATCCGCGCCACTATGCGACGGTCATCGACCGGGAAGGCTGGGCACAGGGGGTGCAGGTCGCAACACGCGAGGGCCGCCCGATCAAGGTCGAAGGTCTCGCGGACCACTGGGCCAGCCTGGGCGGCACCGACGCGCCCACGCAGGCGACGATGCTTGCACTGTGGGACCCGGATCGTTCCACCACCGTGATGCGGCGTGACGCGGCTGCCAACGCAACGCCGTCGAGCTGGACGAATTTCTCGCAGGCCTGGAACGCGCACGCCGGCCGCGACGATGCGGTGCACGTGCTGACCCCGCGCTTCACCTCGCCAACCCTCGGCGCGCAACTCGCGGCGTTGCTCTTGAAGCGTCCCGGCTCGGTCTGGTACCGCCATGAAGGCGTCGACAGTTCGGCCCAGCGCCAAGGTGCGCAGACGGCGTTCGGGCGGCTGGTCCAGGTGGTGCAGCGCGCAGACGCGGCACGGCTGATCGTGTCGTTCGGCGACGATCCATTTTCGACGCCAGGGACCGGCGTGCGCTTCGCGGCCGATTGGGCCGCGCGCCGCGAACGGGATGAGCTGGCCGGACAACCTCCGGCACGCTTGGTCGCACTCGAAGTCGCGCCGGGCCTGTTCGGTGCACGCGCCGACGAGCGTCAAGCGCTCGCACCCGTCGACATCGAAGCCGTGTTGTGGCGTGTCGCGCACGGCCTTGATGATTCGATCGGCGCAGTTGAAGGCCTGCGGCCGGACCTCGATCGGCTCGCGCTTCGCATCGTCGAGCTGATTCAACGGCATCGGGGAGAAACGCTCATCTGCCCGGCGCCCTGGTTGGCGTCCTCCTCTCATGCGCTCGTGCATCGACTGCATGCACGCCTCGGCGCGGCGAGCGTTTGCGCCATGCCGATCGAAGCGCCCGACCAGCCAGCCGGAATGCCTGCGCCGCAATCCTTGCTGGCACTCGTGCAGGCCGTCGATCGGGGCGAGGTCCGCACGTTGGTCGTGCTCGGCGGCAACCCGGCATACAACGCAGCCGCGGAGTACCGGTTCACCGAGGCGTTGCGCCGCGTGCCATTCAGCGCCCACCTCGGCCTGCACGACGACGAAACCTCGCGCGCGTGCCACTGGCATCTGCCGACCGGCCACGCGTTCGAACAATGGAGTGACCTGCGCGCTGCAGATGGCAGCGTGTCGGTCGCGCAGCCGGTGATTGCGCCGCTGTACGACACGCGCAGCGCCCACCAACTCCTCGCGCTGATGGCGGGCCACGACGTGCAAGACGACGGTCAATCGCTGGTGCGCGCGCAGTTCGAGCGCCATGCCGGCAGCGAAGCGCAACGCTGGCAGGATTGCCTGCGCCGAGGCGCGGTGGCGGGCAGCGAATCGCCCGGGCTGAGCCTCCCGGAACCGATCGCGCCCTCACCGCCCGTACTCGCGTCGCTGGCATCTGGATGTGTCTGGGGACTCTTCGAGCGCGACGCTGCGATCGGCGATGGCACGGACGCCAACAACGGCTGGCTGCAGGAATTGCCGCGTCCGTTCACCAGCATCACGTGGGGCAACGCCGCGGTGCTCGGACCCGCGACGGCCCGCGCATTCGGGCTGCAAAGCGGTGACACGGTACGGCTTTGCCGCGCCGACGATGCCGGTGGCGCAGGTGTCGAAGCGCCGGTCTGGGTGCAGACGCAGCACGCCGAGAACACCGTGTCGGTCGCTCTCGGCCACGGCCGCCGCGCCGCCGGTCGCATCGGCGATGGCGTCGGCGTCGACGCCGCAGCGTTGCGCTCGGCCGATGGGCGCCCCATCGCGCTGCGCATCGAGCGCATGCAAAATCGCGCGCCGCACGTCTTCGCGCGCGTTCAGTTGGAAGACGATCAGCACGGACGCGAGCTGGCGCGGCGCATCGCCCACGGCGCCGCCTTCACTGCGCCGCCCGATTTGCCCAGCCTGTACGACCCGGCCGACACGCTGCCCATCCGGACCGGTGCGGCCTGGGCGATGGCCATCGATCTGGACGCCTGCATCGGCTGCAACGCCTGCAGCGTCGCCTGTCAGTCGGAGAACAACATCCCGGTGGTCGGGCCGGACGAGGTGCGCGTCGGGCGCACGATGCACTGGATCCGGGTCGATGCTTATCGCGATGAACACGGCGCGACCATCCATCAGCCGGTGCCCTGCATGCACTGCGAGAACGCGCCCTGCGAGCTGGTGTGCCCGGTGGGCGCCACGGTACACGACAGCGAAGGGCTCAACGTGCAGGTTTACAACCGCTGCATCGGCACGCGCTTTTGTTCCAACAACTGCCCGTACAAGGTGCGGCGCTTCAACTTTCGCCAGTACGCCGACGTGGCCAGCGAGACCGCGCGCCTGCTGCACAATCCGGACGTCACCGTGCGTTCGCGCGGCGTGATGGAGAAGTGCAACTACTGCGTGCAGCGCATCTCGCGCGCCCGACGCGACGTGCTGGCAGGCGCGGCGCCGGCCGCCACGCTGACGGCATGTCAATCGGCCTGTCCCACCCGCGCGATCCGCTTCGGGGACCTGAACGACCCCGATAGCGAGGTCTCGCACGCGCGGCGCTCTGCGCGCCACTACGCGATGCTGGAAGAACTCGGCACGCGGCCGCGCACGACCTACCTGGCGCGACTGGCGCCACTGCCGGAAGGCGAAGCATGAACGCGTCGGGCAGCGCCAGAAGCGCCTTGATGCGCGCAACGAAGGTGCGCCAGTGAGCACGGCCGCAACCGAAGACGCCCGGCTGCTGCACGGCCCTTGGGGCTATGCCAGCATCGGCGACAAGATCTCCGCGATCGTGCTTGAGCGACCGTTGGGTTGGCGCTGGCTGCTCGCCTTCGTGCTCACCGGCCTGGGCGTGCTGGGTCTGCTGGCGGCGATGGGCTGGCTGTTCGCGCAAGGTGTCGGCATCTGGGGCGTGAACGTTCCGGTCGGTTGGGGCTTCGCGATCGCGAATTGCGTGTGGTGGATCGGCATTGGCCACGCGGGCACCTTCATCTCGGCGGTGCTGCTGCTTTTGCGGCAGCACTGGCGCACATCGATCAACCGCTTCGCCGAGGCGATGACGCTCTTCGCCGCCACCATGGCCGGGCTGTTCCCGCTGCTGCACCTGGGCCGGCCCTGGTTCGTGTACTGGCTGCTGCCGTATCCGGACACGATGGGCCTGTGGCCGCAATGGCGCAGCCCGCTGGTGTGGGACTTCTTCGCGATCGCCACCTACCTGGCCGTCTCGTTCCTGTTCTGGTACGTGGGCCTCATACCGGACCTGGCCACGCTGCGCGACCGCGCTCGCGGCGCGAAGCGCGTCGCGTTCGGCCTCTTCGCACTGGGCTGGCGTGGGGAGGCCAGGCAATGGGCGCGGCACGAGCAGGCCTACCTGCTGCTGGCCGGCTTGGCCACGCCGCTCGTGGTCTCGGTGCATTCGGTCGTCTCGCTGGACTTCGCGATCGGCAACACCCCGGGTTTCCATTCGACGATCTTCCCGCCCTACTTCGTCTGCGGTGCGCTCTATTCCGGCTTCGCAATGGTGCTCACACTGGCGATTCCGTTGCGCCGCGTCTTTTCGCTCGAATCGCTGATCACCAAGACCCACCTGGACAACGCGGCGAAGGTGCTGCTGGCCACTGGCGCGCTGCTGGCCTACGGCTACGCGGCCGAAGCGTTCTGCGCTTTCTACAGTGGCGACGCGTTCGAGATCGGGATGCAGCAGCAGCGCTGGCACGGGCCGTATGCAAGCGTCTACTGGACGATGCTGACCTGCAACGTACTCGTGCCGCAGCTGCTGTGGTGGCGGCGCGTGCGACGCCACGCGGGCTGGCTGTTCGGACTGAGCCTGGTGATCAATCTGGGCATGTGGCTGGAGCGCGTGATGATCGTGCTGTCGAGCCTGTCGCGCGACTACGTGCCCTCGGCCTGGCGCGACTTCATCCCGACGGCCTGGGACTGGATCTTCCTCCTGGGCTCGCTCGCCACGTTTGCCTGGCTGTTCCTGCTGTTCGTTCGCCTGCTCCCGCTGATTTCGATCGCCGAGATGCGCGAGCTGGTGGCGCATCGCACAGAGGCGGCGCCATGAACCGCTGGGGTTGGATGGCCGAGTTCGAATCGGCGGAGCAACTGCTCGCCGCGGCCCGTGCGGCCCGGTCCGCGGGCTATGCAGCGCAGGCCTATGCACCTTTCGCGATCGACGGTCTGCCCGAAGCGCTCGGCATCCAGCGCTCGCGCATTCCGGCTTTCACCTTTGCCGGTGCGGCGGTCGGCGGCGCGGCCGCCTACGCGATGCAATGGGCGAGTGCGGTGCTGCTGCGCCCGATCAACGTGGGCGGCCGACCGCTGCACAGCTGGCCGATGTTCATCCCGGTGAGTTTCGAGATGATGATCCTCGGAGGCGCCCTCGCGGCGGTCCTCGCCTTCTTCGTGTCGGCGGGCTTGCCGCGTCTTCGGCACCCGGTGTTCGCGGCCGAGGATTTCGAACTCGCGTCACGGCATCGCTTCTTTCTGGTGCTGCATCGCGACGATCCGCACTACGAGGATCGCGCCGCGGCGCGCTGGCTCGACGAGCGGCGACCCTTGCGTCGCGTCGAGGTGCCCGCATGAACCGCAGTGGCATCATGTTGCTGATGTGGGCGCTCGCGGGCGCTGGCTGCGAGCGTGTCACGCGCGACATGGCCGAGCAGCCGCGTGTCGATGCCGATCAGCCGAGCGCCTTCTTCGGCAACGGCGCTGGCGCGCGCCGTGCGCCGGCCGGAATCATGGCAATGCCCGACCCCTCGCCCGCCGTCGATCCCGCCCGCGCGGGCCACGCCCTCGTCGCGCGTGGTGGCGAGCGCTACGCGATCTACTGCCTGCCGTGCCACGGCGCCCTTGGCAAGGGCAACGGCGAGGTGGTGCGGCGCGGCTTTCCTGCACCCCCCGTGCTGCACGCACGCGCGCCGCTCGACGACGCCTGGCTGGCTGTGATCCGCGGCGGACGCGGCCGCATGAACGGCTTCGCCGACCGCATCACCGAGTCGGATGCGCGGGCCATCGTGGCCTATCTGCACGCGGCTTCGGAGGCGCCGCCATGAACGGCATCGCGGTGATGCGCCGGTCCAGTCTGCGTCCTGTTTCCGCAGGCCTGCTGCTGCTGGCCCTCTGTGCGATCGCAGGTTGGCATTTACAGGACACTTTGGCTGCGGTGTGGCTCGCCGCCTGTTGGTTCTGGAGCGGCGTCGTGCTCGGCGCGGCGGCGCTCCAGCGCGTGCATGTGCTGACGGGCGGACGCTGGGGCGAGGCAATTGCGCCGGCCAGCGTTGCGCTGCAGCGCGCCACGTCATGGTTGCTGCTGCTGGCGGCGCCGTTGCTGCTCGCCGCGCCTCGGCTGTATGCATGGGCCGGTGTCGCCGGCTGGGCTGCCAGCATGCACGCCCCCGGCTTCGTGCAAGCCTGGTTCGCACCCGCGTCGGTCGGCGTGCGCCTGATGCTCTATGCGGTGGCCGCCGTTGTCTCGGCGCGCTCGCTCGGGCGCAAGACGACCGTGCGATCGGCCGTGCTCGGGCTGGTCGGCTACACCGTCCTGGGGTCGCTCGCTTCGGTAGATCTGGTCATGTCGCTGCAATCAGGATGGACCAGCAGCGTGTTCGGCTGGCTGGTGTTGTCGGGGCAGCTGACCTCTGCGATCTCCGCGCTGCTGGCCGGACTCGCGGGCCCGATCACGATGGGTGCAGCCGCCACCGCTGGCGTCGCGCCCCCGCCCGTGTCACGCGACCTCGGCAACCTGTTGCTCGCCTGGGTGCTGATCCAGGCCTACCTGCAGTTCATGCAGTTCCTCATCATCTGGGCGGCCAACCTTCCGCGCGAGATCGTCTGGTATTTGCCGCGCGTGCACGGCGCGTGGGGAGCAGCCTCCATCGCGCTGGTGCTGCTTCAACTGGCCGTGCCGGTGCTCGCGCTGCTCTGGCGACGCGTGAAGGACGACCCTCGCACGCTCCGAGGCGTCGCGCGGATTCTGCTGGCCGCTCAGGCACTCGGCACGGTGTGGCTGGTGCTCCCTTCGACACCTGCCGGCCGCGAGCTGAGCGCTGGCCAGCTCGCGCTGGCTATGCTTGCACTTGGCGGTATGGGGCTGGTGATCCACGGTGTGGCCCGTGGCGCCATCGTCCAGCGGATCGACTTCGGGGAGGCGGTTCATGGCACCTGAGCCAGACGCGAATCATGCGCACCCGGACATCGCGATCGCGCCGCACACACCGCTGCGCGTCGCGGCTGCAGCGGTGCTGCTGATCGCGATCGCGACGCTGAGTGCCCTGGCGTTGCTGGCGCTTTGGAAGGTCGAGCCCGGCGGCGATGCGCCGCTGCGCGCCGGCCTCGCCAATTTCCCCGAACCACGCCTGCAGAGCGCACCGCAAGCCCGCTCGGCGGCCAGCGCGTCGGCCTTCACCGAGGCGGCGCGATGAAGCGCTGTCTCACCATCGGACTTTGCATGCTCAGCTTGGCCTGCACCGCAAGCGCCGATCCCGCACCGTTGTTCGAGCAGCGACTCGGCCACAGCCTGCCGTCGACGCTGCGGCTTCGAGATGCAGACGGTTCGCCGGTGACATTGCCCGGCCTGCTGCGGTCCGGCCGCACGCTCGTCTTGCTTCCAGCCTACTACCGGTGCGACACCTTGTGCGGCACCGTGGCGCACGGTGCGCTGCAAGCGCTCGCGGACAGCGGAATCCCGGCGCGCGACTGGCAGCTCGTGTTGTTCTCGATCGATCCGCTGGACACGCCCGCGCAGGCATCCGCATTGCGCGACGTCTACACAGGCTACGCGCATTGGGCACGGCCAACCACGTACGCGGGCGGCGTGCCGCTGCGCATGCTGAGTGGCGAGGCCTCGCAGAGTCGTGCACTCGCCGAATCGATTGGCTTCGATTGGCGCGTCTCGTCCGCCGGCAGCGGACAGAGCGCACCGGATCTGGGTCATCCGGCGGGCCTGGTCGTCGTCACGCCCGAGGGCGTGGTCTCGCGCTACCTGTTCGGTGTCCGCTTCGATCCGGCAACCCTTCGCGATGCGATGCTCGAAGCGCACGATGGCCACATCGGCAACTGGGTCACGCGGCTCTCGCTGGTGTGCGCGCATCTCGCGCCGGCGTCCGGCGCGGGCCCGTGGCCCTTGATCCGCGCGCTTGCCGCTGCGTGCGCGCTCGGCCTTCTCGCACTCACGGCGGCGTACGTATGGCGAAAGTCGACGCGCCACGGAGCCTCGCATGGGTGACGACGCCGCCTCATCGCCTGCGTTCACCTTGCTCGACGCCAGCGCCTCGTCGATCGCGAGCCGCGTCGACCTGCTCTTCGTCGCGCTGCTCGCGCTGTGCGGCACCGTGGCACTCGGCATCGCGGCGACCATCGTGGTGTTCTGCGTGCGCTACCGGGCGGGCCACCGCGCAGACCGGCGCCATCCGCCGACCCAGGCGCGCGCCCTCGAGGTCGGGTGGGCGGTAGCGCCACTGCTGGTGTTCATTGGCGTCTTCGTGTGGGCTGCGTGGACTTATGCCCAATCGCGGCGCGTTCCACCGGACGCGTTGGCGATCCACGTCGTCGCAAAGCAGTGGATGTGGAAATTGGAGCACGCCAACGGCAAGCAGGAGATCGATGAGCTGCATGTGCCCGTGGACCGGCCGGTGCTGTTGATCCTGGCCTCGCAGGATGCGATCCACAGCTTCTTCGTCCCCGCGTTCCGGCTCAAGCAGGACGTGGTGCCGGGCCGCTACACGCAGCTGTGGTTCACCGCGACGCGGGTAGGCGAATTCCGGATGATGTGCAGCGAGTTCTGCGGCAGCCAGCATTCGGCCATGCTCGGGCGGGTGATCGTGATGCGCCAGCCCGACTATTCCCGCTGGTTGGACGCACCGCCCAATCCTGCCGTCGCTCGCGCAGAACCCGCAGGCGCGCCGCGCGACCGCGGCCGCGCGCTGTTCGATCGTTTGGCCTGCGCGAGCTGCCATGGCGCCGGTTCGAGCGTGCGCGCGCCCCGGCTCGAAGGCCTGTACGGCGGGCGCGTCGAACTCGAAGGCAGCGACAGCGTCGTGGCCGATGACGCCTACCTGCGCGAGAGCATCGTCGCGCCAGGCCGGCGCATCGTGCGTGGCCAGGCTGCGCTGATGCCGTCGTACGCCGATCAACTCGACGCCGAGCAGATCGAAGACCTCGTCGCCTACCTGCGCGCGCTCGGTTCGGAGGCTCACCCATGATCGATGGCACCGAACCCAGCTACCTGCGCGATGGGCTGAGCTTGCGCTCGTGGCTGCTCAGCACTGACCACAAGCGCATCGCGATCCTGTATGCGCTCGCGATCACCGCATTCTTCTTCATCGGCGGCGCAGCGGCCACGCTGATCCGCATCGAGCTCGCAACGCCGGCCGGCGATCTGGTCTCGGACGACGCATACAACAAGCTCTTCACCGCGCACGGCGTGATCATGGTGTGGCTGTTCCTGATCCCGTCGATCCCGTCGGTGGTCGGCAACTTCGTGTTGCCGTTGATGATCGGCGCCCGCGATCTGGCGTTTCCGCGCCTGAACCTGCTGAGCTGGTACCTCTACGTGGCGGGCGGTCTCATCATCCTCGCAGCGCTTGCGACCGGCGGGGTGGACACCGGCTGGACCTTCTACACGCCGTACACGACGATGTTCTCCAACTCGAGTGTCGTGCTGACGCTGGTGGGCATCTTCGTGACCGGCTTCTCGTCGATCCTGACGGGGCTGAACTTCATCGTCACCATCCACCTGCTGCGCGTGCCAGGGCTGGGCTGGTTTCGGCTGCCGCTCTTCGTGTGGTCCACGTATGCCACCAGCCTGATCCTGGTGCTGGCAACGCCAGTTCTGGCGATCACGACGGTGCTGCTGGTCGCGGAGCGGTTGTTCCAGATCGGCGTCTTCGATCCGGCGCACGGCGGTGATCCACTGCTGTTCCAGCACTTGTTCTGGTTCTACTCGCACCCCGCGGTCTACATCATGGTGCTGCCGGCGATGGGCGTGGTCAGCGAGATCATCCCGTGCTTCGCATCGCGATCGCTCTTCGGCTACCGCTTCATGGCGTATGCAGTGCTGGCGATCGCCGGTGTCGGTTTCCTGGTGTGGGGGCACCACATGTTCGTCAGCGGACAGTCGCCGCTGGCGAACCTGGTGTTCTCGTTGCTGAGCTTCATCGTGGCTGTCCCGTCTGCGATCAAGGTGTTCAACTGGACCGCTACGCTCTATAAGGGTTCGATACGATTCGATGCGCCGATGCTCTACGCGCTCGGCTTCGTAGGGCTCTTCACGATCGGCGGGTTGACCGGGCTCTTCCTCGCGTCACTGGCACTCGACGTGCACCTGACCGACACCTATTTCGTGGTCGCCCATTTCCACTACATCATGGTGGGCGGTGCGGTGATGGCCTTTTTTGGCGCCCTGCACTTCTGGTGGCCCAAGGTGACCGGGCGGCTCTATCCCGAAGGCCTGGCAAGGGCCGCGGCACTGATCGTGTTCTTCGGCTTCAACCTGACCTTCTTCCCGCAGTTCCTGCTCGGCTACCAGGGCATGCCGCGGCGCTACCACGCCTATCCGCCCGAATACACAGTCCTCAACGTGCTGTCGAGCGCGGGCGCGTCCATCCTGGCCGTGGGCTACCTGATGCCGCTGGCATATTTCGCCTGGTCGCTGTGGCGCGGCGCACGCGCGGCGGACAACCCCTGGCAGGCTGCGGGCCTGGAATGGCAGACAGCGTCACCACCGCCCACCCACAACTTCGACGCGCCACCGCGCGCGCCCGAAGTGCCCTACGACTATCCGCCGCGCCCCGCGGAGCAAAACGCATGAGCTTCGTCTTCGGCCCCGCGCGTCGCACGGTGCCGCAGCCTTCCGTGGCGGCTCTGGGCATGTGGGTCTTCATCGCCAGCGAAGCCTTGTTCTTTGGTGCGCTGCTGTTCGCCTATGGCGTGACGCGCTGGCACTCGCCCGCGGCCTTCGCAGCGGCGAGCGCCAAGACCGACTTCTGGATCGGCACGGTCAACACCGCGGTGCTGCTGACCAGCAGCGCGTGCGTGGCGATGGCAGGCGATCGGCTTCGGCATGGCACATCGCGCGCCGCCGAGCTTTGGCTCGGTGGGGCAGTGTTGCTGGGGTCACTGTTTCTCGCGCTCAAGGCCATCGAGTGGCGATCGGAGTGGACCCACGGGCTGTTCCCAGGCCCGAGCTGGACACTCGACGGTCACCCTCGGCCCGCGGCCGAACTCTTTTTCGCGTGGTACTTCGTTTCGACCGGCCTGCATGCCGTCCACCTCGCGATTGGCATCGCTTTCGCCGCGGTTCTGGCGACGCGCCTGTCCCGGGCCAGCGAACGCTTCGAACACAACGAACGTCTTCACGCCTTCGGCCTCTACTGGCATTTCGTCGACGTGGTCTGGATCGTGTTGTATCCGCTGATCTACCTGGTGGCGCCCCGAACATGAGGCGTACCGCGAACAACCCGGTTCGGATTCTCGCCACCTGGGTCGCACTGCTGACGTTGCTCGTCGCGAGTGCCGCAGTGTCGCGCTGGCATCTGGGCATCGGCAATCTGGTCGCGAGCCTCGGCATCGCCTTGGCAAAAGGGGCGATCGTCGCGTGGATCTTCATGGGGCTGCGCGATGCGTCGATGTCGATACGCATCGCCGCCTCGATTGGCGCCGCGTTGCTGTTGGTGCTCGTCGCGCTGAGCACCCTCGACATGACACACCGCGCGGACCTGGCGGCGCCCTACCAGCGTCCGGAGCAGCTTGCCCCGGTGATCGAACAGCGACACGCTGCGACCCCGCGTCGGTGATCCGGCAAGCGCTCGCCTCAGCGGCAGCCAAGCCGTTCGCACGACCGTCGATCAACCGTCGATCAATCGTCGCTCGCAACGTCCTCGGTAGCAGATGCCGACGCATCGTCGATCTGCAGCGCACCGCTCTTCACGAGGCGCCGGTAGTCGCCGAGCGGGATGGCAGTCCCACGTGTCGCGCCGTCAACCGAAGTCAGGTTCACGCCGAGTTCGGTGATATCGACCTCGCAGGGCCGAACGGGTTTGCCACGACCGGCCCGTCACCTTCCCATAAATCGAGTTCGCCGACAATCCGGCCACGATGGTGTGGCATGACATCTCCTTTCGGTGGCTGCGGACTCGCAGGCTGCACACATGACGAAAGCGCTAGCCCTTGCCCTTCATGCCATCCTCCACCATCTGCAGGTGCATCTTCAAAGTCGGCAACGTTTTCTCCGCGAAGGCCTTCACGTCGGGGTCCTTGCCGGACTTGGCTTCGGTCTGGAAGAGCGCAATCGTCTTCTTGTGGTCGTCGAGCATTTGCTTCCAGTAGGCGGTGTCGAATTCCTTTCCTTTCAAGGCGCCGAACTTGTCGATCGCCTTCTGATGCGCTGCGTCGGGCGCCGCCGGCGGCCCGATCCCCTTGCTCTTCGCAAGGGCCGCGAGTTCTTCGTTCGCCTTGCTGTGGTCGTCCACCATGTGCTGACCAAGTGCTTTTACGGCGGGCGAGTCGCCGTTCGTTCCTGCCAGCTGTCCGAGCTTCACTTCGGTGAGGCCGCCCACTGCCGCCGCGTCGACGAACTTCTTGTCGGCTGATTGCGCTTTCGGGATAGGCGCCGAGGCAGCGCTGGTCTGCGCCACGACCACGCTTGCGGCCGTGCCGAGCAGTACGGCAAGACCAATCGATGCGGGACGAATTCGAGTCATCATGAGCAAGCTCCTACAGTTTGAATGGATTCCACCCATGCCACGACCAAAGCCAGGCGCCATCGGTGGGCTGGTCTCATTGTTCTTCCGGAGCAAAGCAAGGCGATGTAGGAAGACATCCATTCAAGCAGTTCCGCATCTGCGCCATTGCATCGAACTGCGCGCAGGCCTGCGTCCGGCCACGTTGCAGGACCGCACCGACTGCCGACACGACAATGACTCGCATTTCGTTGGCGAACAGCGATGCCTCAACAGAGGACCGTGTTGGCGATGTGGGCCGCGACGACTCTTGATTCAGAGTACGGCGCGCCGGTATTGCAGAACCTTGCTTCGCGCGCAACCGCCCGATGGACTGCGAATCGTGTTCGGCGGCTCGGCACAACGGATTCGGTTCATGCGCGCCGCTCCGTTTGAATCGGGGGATCTCCACCCTCCAATTTGACAACAGCCGGCATCGTTGAGACGAGCTAAGCACTGTGGCGCGACATCGTGCTGATCACGGAATGAGTCGCTCGTTCGGTCTGGATGAACATTCCCCGGATCACCAACAAGATCGGCACGGCTGTGGCCAGCAACATCAGGCCCAGCGAAACATAGGCATCTATGACGGCATTGTTGAAAGGAAGGCGCGCGTGGTGTGTGACATGCGCGCTCGCAGATGGCGCTTCCGTTGACAACTTCACGAGGGAGCGGCCAGGTCGGCCTCGAATTCGAGCTCACGGCCCCCTTTCAGGCAGACGACTTGAGCACTCGTTGGCATGCAGATTGGAGGAGTGGAACACTCGTTCGCCGGGCCAGAGGATCCCGGGACGCACACTCAACCTCTGGTCCTGAATTCCGCAAAGTTTGCACAACCCGGCAAATGCGGCCAGGCGCGGCTCACGCGCCGCCGGGCCTGCTGCTTGCCAAGCTCCACCGATGCGAGGAGTTCATACAAACGCTTCGCTTGAAAAGGAGTCATCATGCGTACAGTCCTGTTCCCAGCACTGGTCCTTGTTGCTGCCCATGTGGGCGCATTGGCTGTTCCTGGCGACGCGGGCATGGGCCCCGTTTCATCGCCCTCGGACACGGTCGGGCCGAACCCTCGCATCGCGCCGGTAGAGAAGAATCTTCTGCCGACGATGCAGATCGCGCCAGCCCGGGGCTGGCCCGCCGGAGCCACGCCTCGCGCGGCCGTCGGGGTGAACGTCAACGCCTTCGCGTCCGCACTGATGCACCCCAGATGGGTCTACGTGCTTCCCAACGGCGACGTGCTGGTAGCGGAGACGAACGCGCCACCGAAGCCCGACGACAGCAAGGGCGTGAAGGGCAAGATCACGAAAAGCGTGCAGGGCCGCGCGGGCGCGGGCGCGCCCGGTGCCAACCGCATCGTGCTGTTGCGCGACGCAGACGGCGATGGCGTCGCAGAGATGAAGACCGTCTTCATCGACAAGCTCAACGCACCGTTCGGAATGGCACTCGTCGGCTCGAAACTGTATGTCGCCGACAGCGATGCGGTCCTCGAATTTCCCTACGTGAAAGGGGAAACAACCATCACGACTGCTGGCCGGCGAGTCACCGATCTGCCCGCGGGCACGATCAACCACCACTGGACGAAGAACATCATCGCTTCGGCCGACGGGACGAAGCTCTACGCCACCACGGGCTCGAACAGCAACGTTGCCGAGAACGGCATGCCGGCCGAAGAGGGCCGCGCCGCGATCTACGAGATCGATCTGGCGAGTGGCAAGAAGCAACTGTTCGCGACCGGCCTGCGCAACCCAAACGGGATGGCCTGGGCTGCGGCCACCTTGTGGACCGTAGCAAACGAACGCGACGAACTCGGCAACGATCTGGTGCCCGACTATCTCACCTCCGTCAAGCGCGGAGCGTTCTACGGCTGGCCTTACAGCTACTACGGCCAGCATGTCGATGACCGAGTGAAGCCGCAGCGACCGGACCTGGTCGCCAAGGCCGTCGCACCCGACTATGCACTCGGCGCGCATGTCGCAGCCCTTGGACTGGTCGCTGCGGACAAGACCGCCTTGCCCGCACCTTTTGCCAACGGCATGTTCATCGGCGAGCACGGCTCATGGAATCGCAAGCCGCCCGTGGGCTACAAAGTGGTGTTCGTGCCCTTCACCGATGGCAAGCCATCGGGCATGCCGGTCGACATCTTGACGGGATTCGTCAACCCGCAAGGGGAGGCCTACGGCCGGCCAGTCGGGGTCGCCATCGACAATCGGGGTGCATTGCTCGTCGCGGACGACGTCGGCAACGTCATCTGGCGCGCCACTGGCGCGGCGCATTGACCCCGTTCCCTTGACATCACGCGTGTTCGAACTCAGCGGGTCGCCTACTTCTCGGCCGGCCTGTGAAACAGTTGCCGCAATTTCGACTTTGCCCGCTCGAGCACAGCGCGCTGCTTCGTGCCGAGGTGTCGGCCCGCCCGATTGATGTAGAAGTTCAGCATGGACATCGCAGAGCGGAACGGTTCGCTTTTGCGGCGCGTGCTCCTCTGCGCTGAGCGCTTCAGTGACGCAGCGATGCGGCTCGCGCTGCCCTGCTCGAACACATCGGGCTCCAGGTCCATCGCATTGCTGTGCGCGGTGACGCGGCCCGACCACCGATGGGGCGAAGTTGAGCGCGCGCTGTGACGTTTAGCGGCATCTGCCCTGGGTTTGCTCATGGCGATCGCTCGGCTGCCATCACTGTCCGATGGCCGCCTGCAACTCAGCCTTTGTCATCTTCGAGCGACCCTTGATGCCGCGGCTCGTCGCGTCTCGATACAACTCCTCGCGCGTGCGGCCGGCCGCACCCGAATGCGAGTGGCGACCGCCGCGCTGCTCCGGCGACGGCCCGCGCGGCGAACTCGGGCTGACGGCGTCGGCCTCGCCGTCGCGCGCACGGTCCTTGTTGACGGTGGCAGCGGCAAGGCGCTCCGCAGTCTTCTCGGTCTCGCCGCGAGACTGAGCACTGTCCCGAATGTGCTCGTACTGTCGCTCTCGCTTGTCACTCCATTTCGACTTAGCCATGGTGAACTCCTTGCAAAGAAACCGCAAGCCGCGGCCCTCCGGCATCCGCAGCATTCCGTGTGCCTGCGCGTCCCCCCGCGAAATCGCCTCCGGACAAGGCACGTCGCTTGCCGCGTGACAATTCTGCGCGGTCCGCGCAGCGCGCATTCAACTCTAGGAGAAATTCATGCAATCACCCGGACATCGCCAGCACCCCGAGCACACCGTGCGCGACGAGTCGATGGCACAGGTCGTCAAAGTCAAGGTCAACGGCGTCACGATCGCCGAATCTGACAAGGTCATCAAAGTCGTCGAGGATGGAGCTCCGGTTCGCTACTACTTTCCGCGAGACGACGTCCGCATGGAGACCCTCTCACCCAGCACGATGACCACCGAATGTCCATTCAAGGGCCACGCCACCTACTTCGACCTCGAGGCCGATGGCCAGCGGCTCAAGGACGCGGTCTGGACCTACGAATCGCCGTACGACGAGCACGCCGACCTGGCGCATCGCGTCGCGTTCTACGATGACAAGCAGCCTGCCATCCGGATCACGGCTGGAAACTAAGTGATTGTCTTGTCAACAATAGTCAGGAGACACGTGGAGGGAGGCTAATCGACACCTGGCGAGACCCCCGCATATTTGGCACGCTCGTCGGGGCCGTTTACTTCTGACGTCATAACCTGGGTCACGATACCTTGCGGTATCGCCGTGATGCCGGGATTTCGCCAGCGAGTTGGCGGTGCTGTGCGCAGAACTTGAGAAGGGAGGATGAGATGACTTCGAGCACCAAGAGCCCCTGCAAGTGCGTCAGGGTTCCCAGACTGCGGCTGGCAGGAGAGGCGCGCCAGCAGCATCCTTCGTTTTTCCCCCGTCGGACGCGCTTGCTCCCACGAGTTCGAGAAGTGGGATAGACGTTGCGCTGATGGAGAGGTAACACTTGATGACGAGGCGCGTCTTAAGGCGTCTCCACGTGCTGTCCTCGATGTCACCGGCTTCGCGTCGACAAGGGATTACGCGGTTCGCATGGACCGCGCCCACGAGCGGTTTCTAAGCTGAAGGCGGGTAGGTCCAGCGTCGGCCACCGGCGGCAAATCCCGCAGAAACGGATTTAAGCCAGTTCCGCGACTGCTCCGCTTTTGAGCTATGACTCCTGCAATCGCTCATGGCCTACCTCCGTCCATCCCTTTCGCCCCCTATGACCCCGCAGCTGCCAGCCGAAATTTCCACCTCGGAGCCGCAAAGCGGCCGTTCAATCCCGATCTTGCCAATAAGAGATCAGCATCCTATTCACCGCGAAAGATGTACTCGCGTCGCGGCACTACTTTGGCCGCGGCGGTCTGAGAGAACTGTCGGGTTGGAGCAACCGGCCAGCACGCAGCAACTCAACCGAGTGGACGAGCGACCTGGCAACGTTGCGCACTTCTTCCTGGACGGCTTCGTCCTTGTCGAGTGCGTCGTGGCTGTTGTAGTACGGCTCGTAGTAGCCGATGTATCGATCTAGCTTGGATGCCGCTCCCGCGTCGATCAGACCCATCCAGTCGAGCCAATCAGTAAGGTTTCGGCGATGCTCTTCGACGCCCGCCACGTCGCCGTGCACGACCACACCGTAGGTGCGACCGGAAATGTGTTTCGGAAAGTCCCAGCCCTTTTGCTCGATCAACTTGGCCTCGGACACGGTCTTGCCGTGAGTCGTCGTCGGGTCAGGATTGCCACCGTCAGCGCAGACCATGCGATCAATCATCAGCTTCAGCGGCGCGGGAGACTGGTACCAATAGGTCGGCGCCAAGATCATCACGCCATGGGCGCTGACCCAACGCTCGTAGATCTCCGCCATCCAGTCTTCCGACTGTCCGAGGGAATGATTGGGGTAGCAGCTGCATGGCCAATGGCAGAGCGGCATGGCCGTCGAGAGGCACCCTTTGCAAGGGTGGATCACGCGCCCGTATTCGGAGGTCAAAAGGCTCAGATCCAATACGTCGGCATCGACGCCCAGAGCCTCCACCACATGCCGGGCGCTTTCAGTGAAGCGCCAGGTTTTGGATATCTCACCTGGGCAGGTGCCATCGTTGCGTGCACTTCCGCAGATGATCAGGATGCGCGATTTGGTCTTGGCGTTCTCGAACCTTTTCTCGGCAGCTTTGAGCCGCTGACGAGTGTCGAGCCATTGAACAGAGACTTCGTACGTCGGATCGGCGAAGCCTCGGCCTGCAGGTTTGGTGATCGGGGATTTGCGCCCATCCTTGAACGCCGCCCACGCGATCTCTTCGAGGCGAGCGATCGAATCGCTCTCTGCTGCGAAGGCCGGGTCATAAAAGCGAACCCGAAACCGATCACCGAATTCGGAACGTTTCAGATGGGCGGGGGCCTGCCCCTTGCGAATCTTGGTCATTGAGGTTCCTCAAGAAGGACGCATGGGCGATCGATGCGTGCGGCCCCTGGCGCGAAGCGCTGGGGGCCGCTCGGACTTGGCTGCTGCCGTCCGAAGGCGTCAGCCTCACTTCTTCATCGGCTCGTCCTTCTTCATCATGCCATCGTCTTTCTTCATCCCGTCCTTCTTCATCATGTCGGAGCACATGGCGTCCTTCTTCATCATGGCGTCGTCTTTCTTCATGCCGTCCTTCTTCGCCATGGCCATGTGGTCCTTGCAATCCTGCATGGTCATGTCCTTCTTCATCATGCCGTCCTTCGCCTTGGCGTCGTCCTTCTTCATCGCGTCCTGCGCGAAGGTCGCGCCGGCGGAAAGCGCGATGCAGGCACACATCAATGTCTTCGAGATACTGTTCATGAAAGCTCCTTGAGTTGCAACGTTGATAACAGTCGACTTGCGAGACGAATCGGCGCAAGGCGCTTCGATCGAGACGCATCCGACTGTCGTGTGGGTACGCGGCAACTTACTAAGGCGATGCGTCTCCTTCGACGAAGTCCTGTTGTCCTACATGGAGACCGGCCGATCTCCCACTTTTGGGCCGAAGTGAGGGAACTGTCCGCGACCCGGAGCACATCATCCGACCAAGGAACTTCCATGCAGAGCAGCGAGAACCCCCAACGTACGATCCAGGTCAAAGAACAGGTGCAGGCGTGTTGAGCCTTGCCCTCTTGCCGCTGCCATTTGCGGCCTGCGGCGGCGCAGTTGCGCCGGTCCTTCGCCGTTGGCGGACCACACGGACGGCCGACGACTCCGGGCGCAGTGGGCGTGTGCACGCGGCAGATCATGGCAGATTTGCCACATGAGTTCTAAGCGACACCGTTCAATTGAGGTCGATGGAAGTCCGCTTTTCAAGGTCGACCTACTGGTCGCTTCGATCGACTGCAACTGGCCGACAGTGTGCGTACGTGGCCGAGCCAGAAGGCGGCCTTTCGAATCGTGCGCGCGGACGGCCAAGGTCAGCTGACAGCGACGTCTGCGAACCAGGATGCCAGCCATCAGCAGGCATTCAGGCTCGCCGGCGAGTGCCCGGGTCAGACTGGCCGCGTCCGGACAGCCCTTGCAACGTGGGCCTACCCGAGCAAACTCGTTGAGTGCCTCTCAATGAGGTGACCTTCTTTGGTGGAGTTCGAATCGGGAAACTTGTCTTCGCCGTCCGTGCGCGATTCAAGGCCGCGCCCATTTCGTCACGCGACATGATCGGAACGTAGGAGTCTTCTGGTAGTCCTTTGCCCGATTAGGTGCTAAAAGTCCTTATGGGACCTCAAAGGGGAGAGCTCCGTGGATGCATTGTCTCGCAGGATGTATCGCCGCTCGATCGTTGCGGCCGTGCTGCTCCTGATCGTGGCGAGCCTCTTTCTGGCATGGACTCTTCGCAAGGGCTATCAGCTTCACCAAGAAGGGGCCACGGACGACCTTCTGAACCACACGCTTAATCTGGAGCGACAGCTGGAGGCGCGACTGCAGTCGTGCGACCTCATCTTGCAGGCTGCAACGCAAGACTTCCGACGAACGCCTCCCAACGACGAGCAGCAGCGTGAAGCCTTCAGCGCGCAACTTAGACAACTCGCAGGACTGCTTCCGGGGACGCCGCAGGTCCGCGGGGCGAATCGCGCGGGACAAGTCATCTACGGTCAGGGCCTGGACCCGTCCCAGCCGCTGAGCGTTGCACAGAGGAGATTCTTCATTGAGGCCGCCGCCACGCCTTCGCTCGTGATCGGGCTGCCGCTGAAATCTCGGGTCTCCCACACGTGGGTTGTGCCGTTGGCGCGTCAGCTCCAGGATTCGCATGGTGCCTTCGCTGGTGTGGTCTACGCCAATGTCGAACTGGAAGAAGTCTCCTCGTCCCTTCGAGGCTTGCTGCTCGGCAGCGATGGCGTCGCTTCCATCTTCAACCTCAAGGGCGAGGTTCTCGTGCGATCCCTCGACGAACCCGACCGGACGGACGAGGGGCCGATGCGTGTCACCGCACCGGCCACGCGCGACGCCATTGCGAAGGGTCTGGAAGCGCACGCCTACGAGGTGACCAGCCTCGTCGACGGCATCTCGCGTCTTACCATGTTTCGAAAGATCGGCCCGTACCCACTGTACGTAGGGGTGGGACTCGGGTGGCAGGAGGTCCTGCAGGGCTGGTATGCAGAGGTGCGCGCGGCCGTGACTGTCTGGTTGATCCTTGGCCTGGGCGCTGTCTACTTCACCTTCAAGCAGCGGCAAGCCTCGCGCCTTCAATCCGACACGCTCCATGAACTGGACGAAGCGCGACTGAGAGCAGACCGGGCCAATGCATACAAATCGGTGTGGCTCGCCAACATGAGCCATGAGCTTCGCACGCCGATGAATGGTGTCCTGGGATTCGCGCAGCTGGGGCAACGCCTGGCGGTCGGCTCGCCCGAGGTCATCAAGGCGTTCACGCGCATCGTCGATGCCGGCAGACTGTTGCAGGCTATCTTGAACGACGTGCTCGACATGTCCAAGATCGAAGCGGACAAACTGCTGCTTCATCCGGAGCCGACGGTGTTGCGAAATGTGGCCATTCGCGCCGCGGACCTTGTCGGGGAGGCGGCGTCGGCCAAAGGCATCGCGGTTCATTGGTGGGCAGCAGACGATGTGCCCGTCCTCGTGACACTGGACGGGCTGCGTCTTCAACAGATCCTGCTCAATCTTCTTTCCAACGCCGTCAAGTTCACCGACGCGGGGCGCGTCGAACTCACGATGGAGATTGCGAATTCCCAGCTCGTGTGCTCGGTCAAGGACAGCGGAAACGGACTGACGGCGGAGCAGATTGGTCGCCTGTTCCGACCCTTCGAGCAGGGTGACGCCTCGATCACGCGCCGCCATGGCGGAACCGGTCTCGGACTCGCCATCACCAAGCGTCTGGTGCAATTGATGGGCGGCACGGTGGAGGCGACCAGTGAGATGAGGGTCGGTTCCACATTCACCGTGCGCTTGCCATTCACGCAGGCGTCCTCAAGCGAACCGACCACCAGCCTGCCGCAACGAGATGGCGCCATCGAACGCATCGGCGGCGAGCCGGAGAGCACCCCTCTGCGACCGCGTCTTCAGGGACTGCGGGTCCTGGTCGTGGAGGACAACGAGGTGAATCAACTGGTGATACACGGAATGCTTGTACTCGAAGGTGCCAGCGTCGACATCGTTTCCAATGGCTATGACGCGATTGACCTCGTGGTTCAACCTGACGCCCGCTTTGACCTGGTCCTGCTGGACGTCATGATGCCGGGAATCGATGGCTACGAAACGGCCCGACGGATGCACAGACAAGTTCCCGACCTCCCCATCATCGGCCAGACGGCGCATGCGATGCCAGAGGAGATGGCGATGTGCCGAGACGCCGGCATGCTGGACCGCATCGTCAAGCCGATCGTTCTCGAAGATTTGGTACAAACGATCAGGCGCCATGTACCCGCGAAGGTTCAAGCGAGCTGAGTTGTCCATAGCCCGCAAGAGTCACTCAATCCGCGGAAAAGAGGGCGAGATTTTCCTGCAGCCATTGCGGCAACGTGCGCGGGGGGTGGCCGGTCAGTTCCTGGACGGTCGTCGTGGTCTCGGCGAGTGCGGACTCTCGAAACACTTGGTCCAGGCCCAACAACAGCTCGGCCACGAACTCGCTCGTGCCCGCATCAACCAGGGCGCTGCGCTGCTCCTCGGGCGAGCGCTCGCCGTACGTGACGCGCCGGCCCAGCAGGAGCGAAAGCTCCGCGGCGATTTCCTGCATGGACCACGCACGGGGACCAGTCAAATGGAAGGCGCGTTGAAACGAGACCGCAGACGAGTCCAGCAATGCCACGCGGGCCACGTCGGCCACGTCTCGCGTGTCGATGAAGTTCGCGCGCCCATGGCCGGCCGCGCCGCTCCACGAGCCAGCCGTCACCTGGGCGGCAGCGCGGTTCAGGATGTCCACAAATGGCGATGGGCGCAGCACCGTGTAACCGACGCTCTGCGATGCCAGATGCGCCTCGGCAGTCATGTGCCAGTCGAACGGGTGCAATCTCGAGGGCGGACCCAGTACCGAGACTTTGACAATGTGGTCGACGCCGGCCGCAACGGCGGCGTCGATCAGCGCAATCTCGTTGAACACTTGCCGAGCAGACGTGCCGTGGGCGACGAAGAGACGATTGGCCCCCTGCAATGCCCGCTCAAGGGAAGTGGGGTCGTCGAAATCGATACTTGCCACGGTGACGCCCGCAGGGAACTTGGCGGCGTCCGGGCTGCGGCCTAACGCAACGACATCGACCGCTTCGGCGGACAGGCCTCCTGTCAGCACAGAGCCGATGCGGCCCGTGGCTCCAGCGATGGCGATCCTGGGGCGGGTGTTGGTGAGAGGCAGGCTAGACACAACAGATCTCCTTTGCAGGTATCATGGAACGATCGGTCCACGAATCATCATGGAACGTTTGGTACAGGATGTCAAGCGAGACCTCATGAGCGGCAAGCCCCAGTACGACGAAGAGGCCGTGGTCGACGCGGCGGTGCATGTGTTCTGGCGGCACGGCTACGCAGCCACGTCGATCAACGAACTGACCGCGGCAACCGGGCTCTCTAGGTCAAGCCTGTATCAGCGCTTCCAGGACAAGGACGGTCTCTTCCGAGAGGCCCTCACGAAGTACACGCAACGCGTGCTGACCCGCATGAGTGCAAGCCACGCCGAGACGATGCGCGCACGACTGGATGCACTCCTGCGCGAATTCCTTCCCAGGGATGCAAGGTCCAAGCGACCGGCGGGCTGCCTGCTGGCCCGCTCATGCTCGGAGATGACCGCTCTGACGGAGGCTGGACGCGAAGCTGCACTTGCCGGGCTGGCAAAGCAACGCGCGATCATTGAGGCGATTCTGGTCCGTGCCGTGAGCCAAGAGGAACTGGCCCCAGACGCAGACATCGAAGGAATGGCTTGGCACTTCCTTGGCGTCTTGCAGGCCCTACTGAATCTGCCGCAGGCAGGCGCGGCAACGACCAGCCTGCACCGCATGGTCGACATCGCCATGTCGGTGTGGCCCGTGCCACTGAAGCGACCGAGAAAGTCAGCATAGCTGCCGACGGACCTCGACGGGCGAGCTGCGCGGCGAATGCCGCGCCCGGTTCCACAACAGCCTTCGAGATCAGGTTGTCATGCGAAGGCAATGCTGACGGTCCGTTTGCGGATCGAGCGCGTCGTAGCGGTAGCCACGGCTGTCGCTCAGCCAGCCCGACGTCACGCAGTTGGTCACCGCGATCGACATTCGCCAAGCCCGAATGGTGGTCATGTGGCGCCAGGGAGAGACCCTCGCGATCTGGTCGATGGCTTCGAGCAACGGGAGCGCATTTCCGGCGGCAAAGGCACAGTAACGTCCAATCAAGTCGTTGGGCGGGTTATCCCACTGCCTTCAGATGCGCAATGATTCGATCGAGTGTCCGCTCCAGCACGACCAGATCTCGCTCTGTCAGGTCGCTGCCCATCGCCTCTTGGCGCTGACGAGCGAGCTTCACCACAGCTCGGTACGTCGCGCGCCCGGATGCCGTCATGCGGTTGATCTGACGGCGACCGTCGGCCGGATCTCGAGCACGCTCCACGCGCTCGTTGCCTCGCAAACGATCGAGGGCGCGGCTGACCGTCATCTTGTCGAGGCCGGTGAGCTCTGACACCTCGATGTTTGAAAGCGCCCCTTTTGCATCGAGCGCCACCAGTGTTCTCCACTCCGGCAACGTCAGATCGCGTTCTGGGCCGATGTGCTCAACAAAGGGTCGGGCCAAAAGACTCGATGCGACAAGAAGCTTGAAAGTGGGGGAATCGTCTTCCGGCTTCGTGATCATGAGGATCGCTTCGAATGAGATTCAATCATCATACGGTCCGGCCGCGCGAGGCTCACTGAGGCATGCCGATGCTGCAACTTTGTCCGCCATCCACGGGCAGGCACACCCCATTGATGAACGACGCGTCGTCGGAGGCAAGGAATACAGCGGCGTTCGCGATGTCCCAGGCCGTTCCCATCCGGCCGGTCGGAACGGCGCGGTTGCGCGCTTCCCGCATCTCTTCGACCGACGCGTACTGACTCGAGATCTGTTTGTAGATCAACGGTGTATCGATCGCGCCGGGCAGAATGGCATTGGCGCGAATACCGTTCCGTGCATATTGCAGTGCGAGCGCGACCGTCGCCTGATTCACTGCCGCCTTGGCCGTGTAGTACGCAAAGTACGGATAGCCGGCCCACCGAATCGCCGCGAGCGACGAGATGTTGATGATCACGCCGCGCCCTTGCCGGATCATGTGCGGAATGATGGCGCGCGACGTGCGATAGACGCTGCCGACGTTGATGTCGAGCGAACGATGCCACGCCGCCTCATCCAGATCCGGCGGGCCGCCCATCATCGTTGCGCCGACGTTGTTGTGGAGGATGTCGATGCGTCCATGCATCCGAACGGTGCCTTCGACAGCCGCCTCGACCGAAGAAGCGACAGTGACGTCGGCACAAACGGCAACCGCCGAGCCGCCTTCGCCCAGAATGAAGTCGACCGTCTCCTGCGCCGACACCAGGTCCATGTCGAGTGCCACCACCCGAGCCCCTTCGCGCGCATAGGCGATGGCTGCGGCTTTGCCGTTGCTCACGCCCGGCCCGGAGGAGCCCGCGCCGAACACCATGGCCACTCGGTTCTCAAGTCTTCTCATGTCGCTTCTCGTTCAGAAATGGATGCGGGATGGCTAGCCGCGCGGCAGCAGGCTGATCGAGAACCACGGGAAGATGGCCACGACCAACAGCCCGACCACGAGCGCGATCAGGTAGCCGACGATCGGTCGCACGCCTTCCTCCGGATTCACGTTGCCGATCGCACAGGCCGTGTAGTAGCCGATGCCGAGCGGCGGTGCGAACAGCCCGATCCCCATCGCGAGAATCGCCACCATGGCGTAGTGAACGTCGTGAATGCCGAGCGCGCGTGCGATCGGGAACAGCAGCGGACCGAACAGCACGATGGCAGGGATGCCTTCCAGCACACTGCCCAGCACGATGAACAACCCGATGGAGACGATCATGAAGCCGGCGGCACCGCCGGGGAGATGGCTCATGAACTGGGTGAGGTCGCGCGCGAACCCGGACTGCGTCAAGGCCCAGGCCATGGCGGTCGCCGCACCGATGATCAGGATGATGGCACCCGTCAGCGATGCCGTGTTGACCAGCATCGGCCCCAGCTTGCGCCACTCGAACCGGCGGTACACGAAGATGCCGACGAGCACGGTGTACAGGATGCCGATCGTCGAGACCTCGGTGGCCGTAGCGACGCCCTCCACGACCGCCGCGCGAATGATGAACGGAAGCGCCAACGCGGGCGCAGCGATCGCGAACGAGCGAACGATGGTCTTGAAACCGGCCTTCTCGACACCGCTCACGTCGTCGTGACGTGAACGCCACCACGCCACCACGCCCAACGCCAGGGCCATCACCAACGCAGGTATGACGCCACCGGCGAACAACGCGGCGATCGACACGCCCGCGGTCGCACCGACAGTGATCAGCACGAGGCTGGGAGGAATCGTCTCCGACATCGCACCGGACGCTGACAGCAACGCGGCCAGTTCACCCGGCTTCGCACCGCGGCGCTTCATCTCCGGAAACAGCGACGGCGCGATGGCCGCCATGTCTGCCGCCTTCGACCCGGAGATTCCGGACACGAGCAGCATCGCGCCCAACAGCACGTAAGACAGCCCACCCCGGACGCGACCCAGCACCGAGCTCAGCGCGTTCAACATCGCGCCCGCCATGCCGGTGAGTTCGAGCAGCAGCCCAAGAAAGATGAACAGCGGCGCGGACAACAGGATCAGGTGCGACATCCCCTCGTCCATCCGGCCGACGATGATGCTCACCGGCATGCGCGTGCCCAGCATCACATAGGCCAGCGTCGCCAGCGCGAACGCAAAGGCGATCGGTACGCCGCTGAGAATCAGCAATCCCAGCACGAGGCCGAAGTACAGCAGCAGATTCCAGTTGCCGAGCAGCTTCAACATCGGCTGCGCGAGGTAGAAGCAGACGCCGACCAGCACGCAGATCCCCGCGACCAGCGCGATGCTCTTGATCGCCTGCACGCGCAGGAGTTGCGTCAGCAGCACCACGATCAGCAAGCCCAGGCACACCGGGATCGCCGCGGCACGCCACGCGGTCGATATGCCCAGCGCGGGCGTCGTGACGATCGCCTCGTCGACAGCGTAGTCCCAGCCGGCGTGCAGCAGCAACGCGCAGACCGCAAGGCAGACCACGACCGCGAGGATGTCGAGTCGCGCCTTCAAGGTGTCCGAACCACGCGCCACCAGCGAGGTCATGCGCATGTGCGCGCCGCGACGCATGGCGATCACAGCACCCAGCATCGCGAGCCAGAGGAACAGGATCGACGCAAGCTCGTCGCTCCAGATGATCGGCGCATGGAAGACGTAGCGCGAGACAACGCCGAGGCTGAGGAGCCCGATCTCGATCGCCACGAGGACGGCGGCAATCACCTCCACGCCGGCACCGAGCGCGCGATCGAGCCGGTTCATGAAGACTGACGGCAGATGGCCGGGCGCCGCAGACACGTCCGCCAACGAAGGAGTCCCCGCGTGCATGGTCAGCTCATCTTGCCGACAGCGGCTTCGAGGGTGTTCCAGGCCTCCTGGCCAAGCTTGGTCTTCCACTCCTGATAGAAGCCGTTGGTGCGCAGTTTGTCGCGGAAGCCGGCCTTGTCCACCGCGTTGAACTTGAGGCCGAGCTTCTCGAGGTCACCGCGCGCCGTCACCGACAAACGCTCGATGTCAGCGCGCTGCGCAACCGCCGACGCGTCGAAGTTCCGTTGCACGATCTGCTGGATGTCCGCCGGCAGCTTCTCGAACGAGCGCTTGTTCGACAACATCCAGTAGCCATCCCACATGTGGTTCGTGAGGGCGCAATACTTCTGCACCTCATACAGCTTGGTGAACTGGATGCCGACGAGTCCGTTCTCCTGGCCATCGACGATCCCGGTCTGCAGCGCGGAGTACAACTCCGGCGGCGCGATGCCGGTGGGGGAGGCGTCGAGTGCCTTGAACATCGAGGTCCACAGCGGACTGACCGGCACGCGGATCTTCATGCCCTTCAGGTCGGCCACCGAATTGATCACCTTTGTCGAACTCGTCATCTGGCGGAAGCCGTTGTCCCAGATTTTCGGCATGGCCAGCAGATTAGCCTTGGCCAGCTCGGCCCGCACATAGGCACCGAGCTTGCCGTCCAGCGCCTGCCACACGGCGGGATAGTCATTGAACGCGAAGCCCATGCCGGTGATCGCGGCATTCGGCACGATCGTCGAGGCGACCAAGCCCGACACCGTGAGGAAGTCCAACCCCCCTGCACGCAACTGGCTGATGAGGTCCGCATCGGCGCCGAGCTGGTTGCTCGGGAAGATCTGCAACTCGACTCGGCCACTGCTCTCCTTCGCGATCCGGTCCGCCGCTTCCTTGGCACGCACGTTCAGCGGATGTGTCGGCGGGAGGTTGCTCGCGAACTTGAACTGGAATTCCGGTGCCGCGAAGGCCGGCCGCGAGAAGCTCGCTGCGCCGATCCCTATCGCGCCTGCGCCGACGATCAGTGAACGACGCGTTAGGGTCGACGAGGTCTTAGAACTGTCCATGGTTGTCTCCTTGGGATGCATTCGTGACTTGACGAGATAGTAACGTTCGTTATCATCCAGTCAAGACGCATCGTCATCGAATGCAGGTAAACCCCTAGGAGAATTGCCATGTCCTCTTCCGCACAACTGGTCGCGACACCAACGTCGAACGTCTACGTAGCAAGCAAGGAAGATCTGCGCTGGGTCGATGCCTCACGGCCGGGACTGCGACTGGCGCCGGTGCACGAAGATCGAACGACGGGGCGCTTTCTTGGGTTGCTCGGCTTCGACACGCTGTCTTCGTCAGGACTTCATCAGCATGTAGACATCGGCTTCAGCTACCTGCTCAGCGGCGGCTTGACGGACTACTCGGGGACCACGGTTGCAGGCCAGATGGGTATCAACATGCCCGGCGCGACACACGATGCCATTGCATACCTTCCGACCTTGATGGCATCGCGGCTTGACGGTCCGGTTCTCTATTGGCCAGAGCCGGGGCGCGAAGAAGCCCCTCATCTGCACGCCGGCGGTCGCGATGGGAAGTTCACGAACCCGCGTCCGGAAGATTCGCCCGACATCAGCATCACGCTGCGGGATCTGCCGGCACTCTCTTCGAGCGTTGGTGGCGTGACGCGCAAGCTGATCTGCGACTATAGGGGCACGTCCCACGACTTTCGGAACACCGCCCTGACGATGATTCCGGGGACACACGTCCCGGCATTCCAGACGCGGGCTCCCGTTGAAATCTTCATGATCGGCGGCGGCCTGAAGATCAACGGTGAGTTGCTCCTGAGCGGCGGCTTCTGCGTGATCGAGGCCAATGCGGTGGTCGAACTCTCAACGGCGTTCGGCGGGTACTTTCTCGCATGGTCCGAGGCACCGATCAAGTGGCTCGATCGCGAAGGAACTGATCTTTTCGGGTTCTAGGGAGAACAATGGAGAGTTCGCGCCCCACACTTTGCTCATGGGCGCTCGCCTCTCGGTTCAAGACTCCAAGAGCATGCAGTCACCAGCGACTGCATCTGGCCGGGCCTTCCATTTGGCGGTCGCGCTCGGCAGCGGTCGTTCGATTTGACAAGGTCCGAACGGCAGCTGTTTGACTCCACGAGCTCACCCCCCTCGACCGAGGCTGTGTGAAAACGCTTTGAATGCCTGAGGGTGCTCGCCTAAATTGTGGCAACGCGACAGAGCGGGCTGGCACACATGAAGAGATTCGTCGAAGGAGAGGACCGGAGCCAGGTCACGTTGCTGCCAGAGTGTCTGGACGACTACATCGCCGAGGACAACCCGGTACGCGTAGTCGACGCATTCGTCGAAGAACTCGATCTGCAGGCACTTGGCTTTGAAGGCGTTGAACCCGCGGTCACGCGTCGACCCTCGTATCACCCGTCAGTGCTGCTGAAGATCTACATCTACGGCTACTTGAATCGAGTGCAATCGAGCCGCCGTCTCGAGCGCGAGTGCCAACGCAACGTCGAGTTGATGTGGCTGACGGGCCGATTGGCACCCGACTTCAAGACCATCGCCGACTTCCGCAGGGACAGCGGCAAAGGCATCCGCAACGCTTGTCGTCAATTCGTGATGATCTGCCGGCAGCTGAAGTTACTGACGCAAGGCAGCGTGGCCGTGGACGGCAGTAAGTTCAAGGCGGTCAACAACCGGGATCGCAACTTCACACCGCACAAGCTCGAGCAGCGCATGCGGCAAGTCGAAGAGAGCATTGAGCGCTATCTCGGCGCGCTCGACACGGCGGACCGAACGCAGCCTGTCGATCTGGAACTCAAGACCGCGCGGCTGAACGAGAAGCTGAGCAAGCTCAGGACGCAGATGCAACAGCTTCGAGAGATGGAACGAAGGCTACAGGACCAACCCGACAAGCAGCTGTCGCTGACCGATCCGGACGCACGCTCCATGGCCACCAGTGGGCGCGGCACCGGGATGGTCGGCTACAACGTGCAGATGGCCGCCGATACCAAGCACCACCTGATCGTCGCGCACGACGTTATCAACACCGGCAGTGATCGTGGCGAACTCTGGTCGATGGTGACGAAGGCGCGTGAGGCCGTCGGCAAAGACAAGCTGGAAGTAATCGCCGACCGTGGCTACTTCAAAGGCCCGGAGATCCTGGCTTGCGAAGAAGCAGGCATCAAGACCTACGTGCCCAAGCCGATGACTTCGAACTCCAAGGCCGAAGGGCGCTTCAGCAAGGCGGACTTCATCTACATCGCGCGGGACGACGAGTACCAATGCCCGGCAGGAGAGCGTCTGCGCCGGCACCAGACGACCGTCGAGAACGGCATGAAGATCGACACGTACTGGACCTAAATCTGCCCGCACTGTCCGCTGAAAGCAGACTGCACGACCGGCAACGAACGGCGCGTACGTCGCTGGGAGCACGAGGCAGTGCTGGAGACCATGCAACGACGCTTGGACCGAAAGCCTGACGCCATGAAAGTGCGACGACGCACGATCGAACATGTCTTCGGAACGCTGAAGCACTGGATGGGTTCGGCGCACTTCCTCATGAAGACACTTGGGCACGTCAGCACTGAAATGAGCTTGCACGTCCTTGCATATAACCTCAAGCGGGTGATCTGCATCTTGGGCATAGCCAAGACGATGAAGGCGATGCAATTGGCGAGGGCGTAAGCCCTTTGTGCGTCGAAATCCGCGCCCTCAGACCTGTCAGGTGACCTCCAAAGTCGAATTGGAGCTCATGACCCACTGGATGCCGTCCCGCGAAACGATCAATGCTGCGCACCCAGATATGTCGGGCGGCGCGTCGATGCTGGGGGCGTTCTCACACAGCCTCGACCCATAGCAGCCGATCAGTCACGTCAGGCTCAAGACCCTCAAGCGGGCGTTTGGGACCATCGCAAAGAGGTGCCACGGACCTTACCGAACCTGGTTCGACCATTACTTCTCTTCCGGCAAGGTGAGCTTGAAGTCCTCCGTTGACAAGCCAAGGCGCTTCATCTTGTCGTACAGGGTCTTCTTTGGAACACCCAGTCTTTCGCTTGCCACCGCCGCACGACCGCTGCTGCGTGTCAACGCCTCTTCGATCAAATGTCGTTCGAACATGGCAAGTTGCTGGTCCAGTGGACGGGTCGTGGTCTCTGCCTCCTCAGACAGCGAGCGCTGCAGCGGGAGCCCCAGAACGAATCGGTCAGCAGCATTGCGGAGCTCTCGAACGTTGCCTGGCCATGCATGCGCCATCAGGTCGTTCATGCGCGCCTCCGACACCTGCGGCACAGGGCGCTCGTACCGCATGGAGGCCAGCAGGACAAAGTGGTGGAAGAGTGCCGGGATGTCTTCGCGCCGCTCGCGCAGTGCCGGGATCCTGAGGACCACGACGCTGAGACGGTAGTAGAGATCGCTGCGAAACGTCGCGTCGGCCGAGGCTTTCAGCAAGTCGACCTTGGTCGCAGCGACGACACGGCAGTTCATCGAGCGGGCCTCGTTCGAACCCAGTCGCTCGAATTGGCGCTCCTGAAGCACGCGCAGCAGCTTGACCTGCAAGCCCGGCGGCATTTCCTCGATCTCATCAAGAAACAGCGTACCGCCCTGAGCCAGTTCCACCTTGCCTGTCCGCGCGGTGGTGGCGCCGGTGAAGGCGCCCGCTTCGTGGCCGAACACCTCGCTCTCGAACAGCGCCTCGGGCACCGCTGCGCAGCTGATCGCAGCAAAGTTCTCGCCGCCATTCTTGCCGTATTCGTGAAGGCAGCGTGCGACCAGTTCTTTGCCGGTGCCGGTCTCGCCGACGATCAACACGTCGGCACTGGTAGAAGCAATGTCGATCACCAGACGCCGCAGGCTGGTCATCGCGGATGATCTGCCCACCAGCTTGGCCTCGATCGCCTCCCGGTTCGACAAGGCGTCGCGCAGCGCGTGGACCTCCAGACTCAATCGACGGCGCTCGAGAGCGCGCCTGACCACGTCGTTCAGCCGCTCCGCCGAAAAGGGCTTCTCGACGAAATCGTAGGCACCGAGACGCATTGCCTGAACTGCCATCGAGATGTCGCCGTGACCTGTGACGAGGATGACCGGCAGTTCCGGATCGATGAATCGGGCGCGTTCCAGCAGCGTGATGCCATCGATGCCGGGCAGACGCACGTCGGAGACCAGGATGCCGTCGAAGCCCGGTGCCAGATGCGGCAACACCTGTTCCGCCGAACCGAAGGCACGCACATGGTGGCCCGCCAATTGCATGGCCTGCGTGCTGCCGAAGCGCACGACGGGATCGTCCTCGACGAACAGGATCGTCGGTTGATCAGGCGAGCTCTTCATGTTCCTCCGCGGCCTTGAGTTCGACAGCAAAAAGTGCGCCGCCCAGGCGTTGGCTTTGCTCTGCACGCAGCGTCCCGCCGAAGTGTCGAACGATGTCGTTGGAGATCGCCAGCCCGAGACCGAGGCCGACACCCTGTTCCTTGGTCGTGAAGAACGGTTCGAAAAGATGGCCATCGGCGAGTTCGCCAATACCGGGACCGTTGTCATGAACCTCCACCCGCACGGTGTCCCCGACGTGATGCAACAAGACTTCGACTCTGGCATCGGGCAAATGCGCCACCGCATCTGCCGCGTTCGACACGAGGTTGACCAATACCTGCTCGAGCCGGTTGGCGTTGCAGATCGCCCAGACGCCGCCCGCGGGCATGCTGTGCTCGAGCTTGATGTGGCGAGCCCGCACGCTTTGCCTGAGCAGGAACAGCGCGTCCGAGAGCACCGTGTTGACCTGCGTCGGCACAAGCTCGACATCGGAGCGACGCGCGAACTTCTTGAGTTGACCGGTGATGCTGCCCATGCGGGACACCGTTCTCCCGATCATCCGCAGATTCGTCTTCGCATCCTCGAACATCGAGCGCTCGAGCAGCGTCACCGTGTTCTCCGACAGCGTCTGCAGCGCCGCCAGCGGTTGGTTCAACTCGTGCGTGATGCTGGCCGACATCTTCCCCAACACCGCCATCTTGGCCGTGTGGACGAGGTCGCGCAAAGTCTCACGCAGCGCATCCTCGGCACGGCGCCGTTCCACGATCTCGGTCTGCAAATGAAGGTTGGCCTCGCTCAGCGCCTCGGTGCGCGCGTGAACCTTCTGTTCGAGTTCATCGTTCGCGCGCTGCAGCGCAGCTCTCGCAGCAACGGCCTGTGCAACGATGCGGTAGCGCTGCTTGACGTAGAGGAACACGGTGACCACGAGCACGAGCGTGAGTGCCGCCAGAACGGCGCTCAGACGCGCCGTCGCGCGCACTGGCGCCGTGTCTGCCATCACGAGCAGTTGCCAATCGGTGCCTTGCACCTTGCTGCCGTGGACCATGTACTGCATTCCTTGCAGGGCCGCGCCCGCCGCCGATCGTGCGCCGACCTCGACGATCACCGTGCCGTCGTCGAACATGCTGCGCTCGGCCAGCCCCAGAGGCTCCAGCGAGCCCGCCTTCCAGTATTGCTTGGTCGCATCGAGTCTGCCGCGGGTCTCGGCAGAGAGGTCGCGCAGTGTCTTGAACTTCCATTGCGGCTCGGACGCCAGGAACACGACGCCATTGCCGTCGACCACGGCGATCTGTTCGCCGGAATGCGCCCAGGTCTCATCCAGTTTGTCGAGGTTGACCTTGACCGCCACAACGCCTACCACCTTGGCACCGCTTCGGACAGCATTCGCGAAGTAGTAGCCGGGTTCCCGGCTCACGGTGCCGACGCCGTAGAAGCGTCCCGTGAGGCCGCGCGCGGCGTCCTGGAAATACGGTCGATAGGCGAAGCGCATGTTGACGAAGCTCGCGGCCTCGTTCCAGTTGCTCGCCGCCATCGTGAGCCCCTGCACGTCCATCGCATAGATCGCGGCCGCACCGGCGAGGTTGCTGACGGTCTGCAGGTGCTCATTGACGATCTGCTGTGTTGCCCGGTCGGCGCGCCCATCGAGCAAGGCCGCCACGCGCGGGTCGAAGCCGACCACCTGAGGAAGGTACTCATAGCGCCGCATCTCGCTCTCGAGGTTGGCGACGTAAAGGTCTTGCCGGTGTGTGGTGGATTCGCGCAGAGACCGCAGCGCGAATCGCTCGGCTAAAAGGTAGGCGGCGGATGTCGTCGCGCCCAACGTGGCCGTGAGGAACACGAGCATCCAAGCTCGTCTGTTGAAGGTCATGACCGCATTTGCTCGCAGAGTTCGTCCCATCCTCCGCCATCGATGTGTGAGGAGTCAATCATGGATGGCCCGTGCAATGCAGCGCGCGCGAACGACTTGTCTGGAAATCCGCACAAGTCATCGAACGCCTGTCTGACCACCCGCACACGCGCTGAAACAGGCCTAGGGACTTCCCGAAACGCATCGCAAAGCGAGACCGGCGCGCTTGCGAGCCACCA